>Ga0129308_1000568_pt1 | contig 52513 bp, 53 predicted proteins | sample L827metagenome_FD_94440 | JGI IMG/M metagenome (GOLD analysis project Ga0129308, IMG submission 94440) | Ring-tailed lemur group fecal microbial communities from Wisconsin, USA - L827 metagenome | ecosystem: Host-associated > Mammals > Digestive system > Large intestine > Fecal | place: USA... | reverse complement strand
TCTTTTCTTCATTTTGATATTCCTCCACTTCAAGTTTTGTTTGTAATGCTCTCCGCATTAACGAGGTCATTATAATACATTTCTACCAGAAAAGCAATGCGGTTTTTTCCGTTTTCTTACCGTCTTGCACAACAGAATCCCTGCAATTTCCATTTTTATAGGATAAAAACCGGGGATTTTAACATAGGAAACGGAACTTTTCACATTTTTCTCTTGGAAAGCCAATCTCAGATTTTCCTCCCTGCAGGCTTCATCTGCGGCTGAATCATTTCTTGCAATTAAGAACGTGCAAAAAGGGAATATCTCATATAAAAAATATATAAAGAACGGGCACAATGAGACCTCCCTGTCTCCTTGTGCCCGTCTATTATATAGATTTGGAATGGGGATCACAGAACAGTCTTCAGCGCCTGAGCCAACTGATCCGGACAGGATGTCTGCTTCATACCGCAGCGGATGCCCTCCAAACGCTGGATGGCCTCCTCCACCTTCATGCCCCGGAGTAAGGCGCCGAGCCCCTGAAGGTTTCCGCTGCATCCGCCCACGACCTTCAGAGATTGGATCACACCGTCCTCCACCTGGATGTCGAATCGTCTGGAACAGACCCCTTTGGGCGTATAGGTAATAGTCACGCGTATCCCACCTTTCTCCGCTATCATAGCATGGTCGGCCGGAAAACGCAAGAATGCTTCCCCATTTCGCCAGGCCGGAACCAGGTCCCGGTCCGGCGAACCAATCATATCCCAAGTCGTAACATCGCCGCTTGGCTTTATGCCTGGCGGCTCTGCAGCTGCAAGCGGTCGGCAATCATGGCGATAAACTCGCTGTTCGTCGGTTTTCCCTTGGCGTTGGACACAGTATAGCCAAAGTACTTTTGCAGAGTCTCCAGATCTCCCCGGTCCCACGCCACCTCAATGGCGTGACGGATGGCGCGTTCCACCCGGCTGGCCGTGGTCCCAAACCGCTTGGCCACCTCGGGGTAGAGCACCTTGGTCACTGCGTTGATGACGTCCATATCGTTCACCGCAATCAGGATCGCTTCTCTCAGATATTGGTATCCCTTGATATGAGCCGGTACGCCCACATCGTGGATGATGGCTGTCACCTGGGTCTCCAGATTCAGCCCTTTATTGTCCTGTTCAGGCTCCATCCCACCCACCGCTGTGACCTGACGGATCCTTTCACAGACCGTTTTCACCCGGCAGGGCTTGGTGATGAAGTAATCGGCACCCTTGGCGGCGGCGATCTCAGCCACATTGCCACGGATATAGCTGGATACAATCACGATTTTGGGACGATGCTCCAGCTTTGCCAGCTCGTCCAGAACCTCCAGGCCGTCCATGCCGGTCAGTACCATTTCCATGACAATGGCATCGGGTTCCAGCTCCCGCGCCATACGAATCAGTTCCGGCCCATCCCCTGTCTGTCCGACGAGCTGAATATCTTCTTCGTTGGCCAGGCTGGTCGCAAAGTTGAGCCGCAACTCTTCTCCGGTATCTGCAAGCAAGATGCGTTTTATACTCTCCATAATCATACCTCCCTAATCACTCAATTCGCGCCGCGCCTGCGCGTTTCGACTAGCCACCTACAATTTACCATATTCGGCCCTCAGGTGCAATATGAAATTCTTAATTTATAGAGACAAAGTTCCCTGTATTTTCGACGTTTTTCCGCGTTTTATAACTTTTATACACAATTTATATTTTTTCTTTTTTTCGGATAAGTCATCATATTTCATCCAAATGCTGGAATATCCAGGCTTTTCCATAAAAAAGTACCCATTTTTTTGAATGGGTACTTTTTCGCCTTACTTCGAGCTTCCCCCGGCCGCGGTCAGCATGGTCTCGGCGAAGATTCCATACCCCCGCGTGGGATCATGGACCAGCACGTGGGTCACGGCGCCCACTAATTTCCCGTTTTGCAGGATGGGTGACCCCGACATTCCCTGGACGATACCGCCGGTGGCCTCCAGCAATTCCGGGTCTGTGACTTGGATCATCAGGCTTCGGGTGCCGTCTCCATCCTCGGACACATGGGTGATCTTGATGTCAAATTCTTCCACATCTCCGTCGTGGATGTTGGAAAGGATGGTGGCCTCCCCCACCTGGACCTGGTCCCGGGACGCCACCTCCACCGGCTCCAGTCCCTTCGTCAGCGCAGTCTCCGACATCTGCCCGAAGATGCCACGGTCCGTGTTGGCGTACAGGGTGCCCAGATCATGTTTCAGGTCAAACTGGCCGTGAAGTTCTCCCGGCTGGCCGTCCAGTCCCTTTTTCACATCGGATACCGTGGCCTCCATGATGCTGCCCGACTCCAGCGGCATAAGCATGGAGGTATCCACATCGTTGATGCCGTGGCCCAGCGCGGCAAAGACGCCGGTCTGTGGGTCATAGAAGGTCATGGTCCCGATACCCGCCATGGAGTCCCGCAGCCACACGCCCAGCTGGTAGACCCCCTGGCTGTTCTCCACCGCCGCTGCTTTTAGCTGGACCTGCTTCTGTCCCCGCATGGCCTGGATGGTAAGAGGCTCTCCCGCCCGCTGAGTTACCAAGGCCTTCACCTGCTCAATGGTGTCTACTTCATCGCCGTCGATGTGGGTGATCACGTCGCCTGCCTTCAGCCCGCAGTCCCGGCCTGGGTACTGAGCTCCCTCGTCGGTCTGTACCGGAGACAAGCCCACCACCAGCACACCGTCGGAAAACAACTTGATGCCCACTGCCCGTCCCATTGGAATCACCCGGTCGCCCACCGCCGTCGTCTGACTGGCCGATGGGACCTTTCTGGTCACTTCCAGAAGAGCGGGGGCCGACACGGCCGCCGTCTGGCCTCTGTCCCCCGCCAAGCACAGGACCAGCAGCAGACACAGGACCGCCAGACCGGCTGCCGCCCCCACAAAGCCGGGCCCGCCCTTCTGCTTTTCTCGTTTCACAGTTCCACCCCCTTCGAGGGTCTGACGGAACATTGCCCAGAAGCCGCCTTGCCTGACGAAAATATCCCTCATCTCTTGGCTTTTCACAATGTTCCGATTGACCCTAAAAATCAAAAGACGGACGGCACGTTCAGCCGCCCGCCTTTTCATTATGGCCGGGGATGGAGTCCTTCAACCGTGGGGAGCCCTTCCAGCATTGCCAGCCTCTTTTGACAGAGCCCTTGGGACGGGCGGCTTGGAGGAAACTGGCTGGGGCTCTCCGGTGAGAATGGGAGTTTTTTCGTCTGGCCGTTTTTTGTACTTTTCCTCGTGGAACTTCTAGTATTCCCTGTGCTTCTCCCCTTATACGGTTATACGGAGATAGTCCATCCAAAAATTTTTTACAGCCGTGCAGCCCAGTCGGTCTCCTTGAAGCCAACCAGCACAAAATCGTCCCCCACCAGAATAGGCCGCTTGACCAGCATGCCGTCGGTGGCCAGCAGGGCCAGCTGCTCCTCCTCGCTCATAGCGGGCAGCTTGTCCTTCAGCTCCAGGGATTTATAGACCAGACCGGAGGTGTTGAAAAATTTTTTCAGCGGCAGGCCGCTGGCCTGCCACCAGATCCGCAGTTCGTCCGCAGTGGGGTTATCCTCCTTGATGTGTCGGTCGGTATATACCGCTCCATGCTCATCCAGGAATTTTTTGGCCCGCTGGCAAGTGGTACACTTGGGATACTCTACAAATAACATGGCCCATGCTCCTTTTTTGTTTTTTTCATGGTAGCATGTTTTTTCTTGCGCCGCAATAGACCGATCCACTAAAATTGATCAGGCGGGACGGTGGTGTCCATCCCCAGCTCTTCTCCCAGCTTCTTCAGTTCTCCAAGGGTGGACACGCTGATCGTGCTCTCCAGCAGCCGCAGCTGGGCCTTGGGCGGCATCTCATCCCAATAAGCCAGCAGGACAGGGTCGCTGCCCACCACGTCCCGGGGATGGCGGTAATATTGTTCCATAGTCTCCCTCCTTCCCGTTCAGCATGCCCGGGAGGAAGAAAAACATACAAAAAACGACCTGCCGCGTGTACCGCGGCAGGCCGTTTCAGGCTGTCGAAAAATCTTTCGACAGCCTGAGCAAATTTCAGAACTTTTGTAAGTTCTGAAATTTGTACTGATTGCAAGGAAAGGGAACCCTGACGGTTCCCTTTCCAACTATCCTTCCCTCCGAATCCTCTAGCGAACATGGTTCATCGAGAAAAGCTCAAACGACCTGCCGCGTGTACCGCGGCAGGCCGTTTTTCTCTTTGACTGGGGTCAGTCCTCGGTCTTGGGCTCCTCGTCTGCGTCAGCCACGGCTTCGGCCACGTCCTCCACCTTTTCGGCCGCCTCTTCCACGGCATCCTTGATGTCTTCCACCACTTCGGACTTCTCCTCACCGCCGTCGTCCTTCAGCTCGGCAATGCGGTCATTGTTGGTCTCGATGGCAGCCTTGGCGGCGGTAATCTTCTCGCAGGCAGCGGCATAAGCTCCGTCGGGAGCGGCGCCCTTTTCGGCGTAGTACAGCTTGCCCAGCTCGATGTAGGCCTTCTTGATGGTGTCCTCTTCGCCCATGTTGGCGGTCTTCAGCTTGGCGATCTCCGCCAGGCGCTTGGACTGGGCCACGCCGGTCTGCGCCAGATCGGCAGCCTTCTCTTTGAAGTTATCAAAAAATCCCATAGTCGTTGCCTCCTCTTAATTCATACGGTCTCCCGCTTGATGGTCCCATTCTATCCCATTTCCAAAAACTGTGCAAGGTCCTGCGCTTTTATTTAATTGTTTTTTCATAAAATTTACAGCAGATATTGAAAAAAGCCAGACTGTCGAAAAATGTTTCGACAGTCTGGCAAAGTTCAGGACTTTAAAATTTCTGAGCGGGGTACTGATCAAACTTCGAAGTTGACGGAGGTGTCGCCCTTCTGGTCGGCGCCGAACTCATAGTCCTTGCCGGGCAGGATCGCGTTGAGGATGATACCCACAATGGCGGCCACGGCCAGACCTGACATGCTGATGGTGGCTTCGCCCACGTTGAAGGTGACGGCGCCGGAGTAATTGATGCCGATCGCCAGCACCAGGATCAGAGCGGCGATGATGACGTTGCGGCTGTTGGTGAAGTTCACCTGGTTCTCCACCACGTTGCGCACACCCACGGCGGAGATCATGCCGTACAGCACCATGGACACGCCGCCCATGGTGGCCTGGGGCATGGCGGAGACCAGAGCCGCGAACTTGGGGCTGAAGGAGAACAGGATGGCCAGTCCGGCGGCGATGCGGATGACCTTGGGGTCATAGACCCGGCTCAGGGCCAGCACGCCGGTGTTCTCACCGTAGGTAGTGTTGGCGGGGGCGCCGAAGATAGAGGCCAGAGAGGTGGCCAGACCGTCGCCCAGCAGGGTACGGTGGAAGCCGGGGTCCTCCAGGTAATTGCGCTCGCAGGTGGAGGAGATGGCACACATGTCGCCGATGTGCTCCACCATGGTGGCCAGAGCCAAAGGCATAATGGTGACGGCGGAGGTCAGCAGCATGCCGGTATCCAGGTCGGGGCGGCTAAAGAGGCCGAACAGAGTATTCTCAAACTGGAAAGGCAGCCCCACCCAGTCGGCTGCGATGACGCTGCTGAAATCCACATTGCCGGTCAGAGCGGCCGCCAGGTAGGAAGCAATGACGCCCAGCAGAATGGGAATGATCTTGATCATGCCCTTGCCCCAGATGTTGCACACCACCACTACGGCGATGGCCACCAGGGCGATCCACCAATTGGTGCGGCAGGAATCGATGGCGGTCTTGGAGAGAGTCAGGCCGATGCAGATGATGACGGGGCCGGTGACGATAGGGGGAAAATAGCGCATGACCTTCTTCGTGCCAAACACCTTGAACAGGGCGGACAGGATCACATACAGAAGGCCGGCGCAGGCCACGCCGAAGCAGGCGTAGGGCAGCATCTCCGTGTTGGGAATGGTGGCGTTGCCCTGGGCGTCCGGCAGCATGGGGGCGATGGCGGCGTAGCCGCCGATAAAGGCAAAGGAGGAGCCCAGGAACGCGGGCACCTTCATTTTGGTCAGCAGGTGAAACAGCAGGGTGCCCAGACCGGCAAACAGCAGGGTGGCGGACACGGACAGGCCGGTCAGCGCGGGGACCAGCACGGTGGCGCCGAACATGGCGAACATGTGCTGGACGCCCAGGATCAGCATCTTGGGCGTGCCCAAGACTCTGGCGTCATAGATGGCGTCGTTTTGATTCATTTTTCTTTCTCCCTTCATTTTTCATTCTCTCCCTCCCCAGGAGAGTATGCACAAAAAAAGACAACCACTTCAACCGTGATTGTCAGCCAAGAAAAGAAAGACGGGTCCCCCAGACAAACGCCGTAAAGTACATAGGCATAGTCATGGCGGTCTCCCCCCTTCCTCATTCCGATACATCATATCAGAATCCCTGTCGATATGCAAGAGAAATTGTAGCTTCCTGCGTATTTTTCTCGAATTGGCAAAAGAAATTTTCCACTATTCGCCCATATTGTGGGTTCCGCTCATTGACTTTTTTCCCGTATCTGGATAAACTATACATGATTTTCCCGATTCGGGTCTAAAGCTGCCTTCCAGCGGGAAGGCTTTTTTCCTATTGAAACGAAAGAGGTGCGACCGCTCGATGAAAAAGCCCTTTGTTACCCTGGAGCAGCTCCAGGAGATCGTAAAGCAGTACCCCACCCCCTTCCATCTCTACGACGAGAAGGGTATCCGTGAAAATGCCCGGGCCCTGTACAAGGCCTTTGCCTGGAATCCCGGCTTTAAAGAGTATTTCGCCGTTAAGGCCACTCCCAATCCCCAGATTTTGAAGCTGCTGAAGGAGGAGGGCTGCGGCGTGGACTGCTCCTCCCTCACCGAGCTGATGATGAGCGACCGCTGCGGCTTCCACGGCGGCGAGATCATGTTCTCCTCCAACGACACCCCCGCCGAGGAGTTTGCTCTGGCCGCTAAGCTGGGCGCCACCATCAACCTGGACGATATCACCCACGTGGACTTTCTGAAGAACACCCTTGGTTACATCCCCAAGAAGATCTCCTGCCGATTTAACCCCGGCGGCACCTTCTCCCTGGGCGACTCCAAGGAGGGCTTCCAGGTCATGGACAACCCCGGCGACGCAAAATACGGCATGACCCGCTCCCAGATTGCCGAAGCCTTCAAGCAGTTGAAGGCGCTGGGCGCCGAGGAGTTCGGCATCCACGCCTTCCTGGCCTCCAACACCATTTCCAATGAGTATTACCCCGCCCTGGCCTCTATTCTGTTTAAAATGGCCGTGGAGCTGAAGGAGGAGACCGGCTGCCACATCACCTTCATCAACCTGTCCGGCGGCGTGGGCGTCCCTTATAAGCCCGAACAGCCCGCCAATGACATCGCTGTGATCGGTGAGGGCGTCCGGAAGGCCTACGAGGAGATCCTGGTCCCCGCCGGCATGGGCGACGTGTCCCTGTGCACCGAGCTGGGCCGGTTCATGCTGGCTCCCTACGGCCACCTGGTCACCCGGGTCCTCCACGAGAAGCACACCTACAAGGAGTATATCGGCGTGGACGCCTGCGCCGCCAACCTGATGCGCCCCGCCATCTACGGTGCCTACCACCACATCACCGTCATGGGCAAGGAAAACGAGCCCTGCGACCACAAGTACGACGTCACCGGGTCTCTGTGCGAGAACTGTGACAAGTTCGCCGTGGACCGGATGCTGCCCAAGATTGACATTGGTGATCTGCTGGTCATTCACGACACCGGTGCCCACGGCCACGCTATGGGCTACCAGTACAACGGCCGGCTGCGCTCCGCCGAGGTCCTGCTGTGCGAGGACGGCTCTACTCGCCTCATCCGCCGAGCCGAGACCCCTGAGGACTACTTCGCCACCGCCATCTGGGAGTAAATACAGCTTTAGCCCCGACGCCCTACAAGCCGCCGCCGGTTTCTTCCGCGGTGGCTTGTCTCTTTGTTTTTTACTTTATTTCGTTTATATGGCAGAGCGGTCTCCTGAGGACAGGACGAAATTTTCCCCCCGTCCTGTTCACAGGCGGGCGACTCCGCAAAACGAAACTTTAACGTTTCATTTGAGGTGATTCATTTTGAGTATTATGGCCGAAATCGCCATTGTTTTCGGCGTCTGTCTGGTCTCTGAGGGAATCGCGGCACTGTTGCCCTTTACTTTCCCCGCCAGCGTCATCAGTATGATCCTGCTGCTCGCCCTGCTGCTCAGCGGTATCATCAAAGAACGTCACATCGACCGGGTCTGCCGCTTCTTTGTGGGCAACATGGCCTTTTTCTTCATCCCCCCCTGCGTGGGCATCATCGAGCACGCGGAGACTCTGGCCGCCTGTCTGCTTCCTTTCCTGGTCATCTCCATTTTGACCACCCCAGTGATCTACCTGGTCACCGCCTGGGTCATCCAGCTGATGATGGCCGCCCGCCGCAAGAAGGAGGTCTCTTCTCATGACTGACGCAATCCTCTCCTCCCCCTTCTTCGGCTTGGCCGTGACCTGTCTGGCCTGGTGCGTGGGCCTGTGGGTCCAGAAAAAAACAGGGCTGGTTCTGTGTAATCCTCTGGTCATCGCCGCCGCTCTTATTATCCTGCTGCTGGTGGTCTTCCGCATCCCGTACAGCAGCTACAAGCAGGGAGGCGACCTGATCTCCATGATGCTGGGCCCGGTCACCGCCGTGCTGGCGCTGAACATCTACAACCAGCGCAAGCTGCTGAGAGAGTACTTTCTCCCGGTAGTGGTGGGCTGTCTGGCGGGTTGTCTGACCAGCATTGGCTCCATTCTGCTGCTGTGTAAGTTTCTCCTGGTTGAGGAGTCCATCGCTGTCTCTCTGATGCCCAAGAGCGTCACTACCGCCATTGCCATGGCCGTGGCCGAGAGCCAGGGCGGCATTCCCGGCATCACCGCCGCCGCTGTGCTGGTGGCCGGCTCGGTCGGAGCCATGTTTGCTCCCCTCTTCGCCAAGGCCTTTCGGGTCACCAATCCGGTGGCCGAGGGCATTGCCATCGGTGCATGCAGCCACGCGCTCGGCACCACCAAAGCTCTGGAGATTGGTCCGCTCCAGGGGGCCATGAGCTCCATCGCCATCTGTATCTGCGGTATCATCACCTCGGTTCTGACACTGTTTCTGTAATTCCGCAACGGAAAAGACACGCATGGTTTTTCAACCCGGCGTGTCTTTTTTATGGACAGTTTTCCCGTCCCGCGGTATGATAAAGAAAAAATCCGGGAGGGCACGCCCATGGAGCAGCTGCTGCAACAGGAAGGGACGCTGGAATTTCTGGTTTCCGACACCTTTGACGGAACCATGTTGTCCCCCATCCTCCAAAATCTTTTGGTCAAAGCCGAGACTGACTGGGACGACTACGACGAGGTATACCACTGCTGCCAGCTGGTAGAGGCGGTCCGCCGGGATTCCACCCTCCACATGGAGTTTCATACCCTGCGTCGGGAAGGTCACAGAGTGGGGATCGGACTGGTGACCAGCGGACGGATTATTTGCCCGTTCTTCTTCCCCGATTCTCTGCTCCCTGCCGAGCCCGTGGAAGGCCTGCTGGTGTTCAACTACTTCCATGTAGCCCCGTCGGAGCGCGGAGTAGGAAGCCGCTGGCTGAAAGACGTGATTTTCCCCCATTATGCGGCTCAGGGATACCGGGCAGTCTACGTCAAGTCCAGCCACCCAAAAGTCTTTTCTCTCTATGATCGGCTGGGAACGGAGGCTGGGACGTATACCGCCCGCAGCGACAACGGTCTGTACGCCCGGCCCGGTAAAGTGTTCCGTATCTCCCTCAGTTCATTGTAATAATGATAAAAGCCCGCGTCCATCGGACGCGGGCTCAATTTTATTTTCTCTTGCTGAATATCTTCTCCAGAATGTCCCATTCTGGATCACTGATAGGAGGCTTCTCCTCCGTTGCCTTAGGCGCGGCGTCGGGGATGGGCTGGGGAGCCGCCGCTCTGGGCTGGGCGCTCTGGCTGGGCTGGGCCTGAGGAGCAGCCTTAGGCTCCTCCTTGGCCGGCGCCGCCGCATTATTGTTGGCGTAAGCGCCCTCGTCAAAGCCGGTGGCAATGACGGTGACCCGGATTTCGTCCTCCAGCGTCTCGTCGAAGGCGGCGCCGAAGATGATGTTGGCGTCGGGGTGCGCGGCCTCCTGGACCAGATTGGCGGCGGTCTCCACCTCCTCCAGACCAATGTCCATGGAGCCGGTGACGTTGATCAGCACGCCCTTGGCGCCGTTGATCGAGGTCTCCAGCAGGGGGCTGGAGATAGCCATCTTGGCGGCCTCCTCGGCCTTGTTCTTGCCGGCAGCGCGGCCCACGCCCATGTGGGCACGGCCGGCGTCTTTCATGACGGCGGACACGTCGGCAAAGTCCAGGTTGATGAACCCGGTGTTCTTGATCAGATCGGAGATGGACTGGACAGCCTGCTGGAGGACGTCGTCGGCGATCTCGAAGGCGTTGACCATGGTGATCTTTTGATCGGTGGCCAGCTTCAGGCGCTCGTTGGGGATGATGACCAGGGAGTCCACCTTATTGCGCAACTCGGTGATACCGCCCTCGGCCTGCTTCATGCGGCGCATGCCCTCAAAGCGGAAGGGTTTCGTCACAACGCCCACGGTGAGGACGCCCAGCTCCTTGGCGATGTCGGCCACGATGGGGGCCGCGCCGGTACCGGTTCCACCGCCCATACCGGCGGTGATAAACACCATGTCGGCGTCCTCCAGGGCTTTGGAGATCTGGGTCCGGTTCTCCTCGGCGGACTTGCGGCCCACCTCGGGATCGGAGCCGGCCCCCTGGCCGTTGGTCAGCTTCTCGCCGATCTGGATCTTAAAGGTGGCGCTGGAGACGGCCAGTGCCTGCTTATCCGTATTGACGGCAATGAAATCAACGCCCTTGGTACCCGTTTTCACCATGCGGTTGACCACGTTATTGCCGCCGCCGCCCACACCGATTACCTTAATATTGACCACGCTGTCGGGCCCCATATCCAATCCGAACGCCATTGATCGTTCCTCCTATGTAAAAGTCGAAACGGCCTGAAAAACCACCGATTGTGGAGGCCGCCCCGTTGTAGAGACTATATTTTGGTTTATTGTATCGCTCTTTTCCCGGCAGGTCAAGAGGAAATCATAGAACCGACGAAACTTCCCACAATTTCCATTTATCCGGGGGTATATACCGCCGGGTATTTCTCCTGGGTCAGGTCCAGCTTTCCGGTGCAGCTCTCGCCCTTCTGCTCGTTCAGTTGGGGAACCACCTCGGCCAACACACTCAGATGGTAGCCGAAATCCCCGTTTAGGGGCATCTCCACATCGAACCGATCCAGATAGCGCAGGACTACCCGGGTATCCCGCAGTTCCGCGGCGGACACCTGGTCCAGCATTCCCCGCTCCTCCAGCTCCGCCAGCAGAGCCAACAGGGCGTCCAGCCGAGGCTGCTCTTCCTGGGGTACCGCCAGCTGGGTGCCCGGGCTGGGCATCAAAGCGGTGAGTCCGGTGACGGATATGGCTTTGCTGTCCGCGGGGGCGGGCTCCAGCAGCTTGCCGCCCACGCTGATGAGCCATGGCTCCCGGGCAGCCGGGTCAACCGTTGGCTCCTCCCGGCTGGAAGAATCTCCCTCGGCGGAGGAATCGGCGGAAGGATCCGCCTCTCCACCCTCCTGGGCAGCTTCCACCGCGGTAGCATTGGATGAGACCTCAATCCGGGCCACCGCATCCCACTCGGTGACATGGATGACAATGGTGCTGGGCAGACCGCGGCGGATGAGCATATCCTCCACGTAGGGCAGCTCCTGTAAAACCTGCTGCTTGATCTGGAACTTGTTCATGCGGAAGAGGTTGTCGCCCGTCTGGATGCCGGTGGCCTGGATAATCTCTTCCTCCGTGTACCGGCTGTTGCCGGACACCGCCACCGTCTCCACCTGGAAAAACACCGTGGCACCCATAGTCAGAGCCACCACCACCGCCAGAGCGCACAGGACCTTGAACAGCGGCCCGAACCGGCCTCTGCCTCGTCTGCGGTGTCTGCGGTTGTTTCTTGATGATGCCATGGGTGTTCTCCTGTGTTGTAACTGGCGGGCAGCTCCGCCGTAATCATGGTGCAATGGATGGTACTTCCTGAATATCCGCCCCCAGGGCCCGGAGACTGCGGTCCAGTCCGTCATAGCCCCGACGGATGTGCCGCAGGTCGGAGACATAGGTGGTTCCCTCGGCTCCCAGGCCGGCTACCACCAGGGCGGCGCCGCCCCGCAGGTCTGTGCTCCGGACCGCGGCTCCCCGGAGCTTTCCTACTCCGGAAACCACCGCCACCCGACCGGCCACCTGGATGTCCGCCCCCATGCGGCGCAGCTCATCCACATGCCGGTAGCGGCTGTCGAACATGTTCTCCACAAACATCGTGGTCCCCGTTCCTCCGGCCAGAACGGCCATCAGAATGGCCTGGGCGTCGGTTGGGAACCCCGGATAGGGAGCGGTACGGACCGGCGCGATCCCACTCAGCCGCCCTTTGCTCTCCAGAGCTAGGAACCCGGGGGCGGCATGGACCCAACACCCCGCCTCCTCCAGACAGGTGAGGACGGCGGTCAAATGGTCGGGCTCTACCCCGGTGAGTTCCACCACTCCCCCCGCCGCAGCCGCGGCGCACAAGTAGGTAGCGGCAGCAATGCGGTCCCCCACCACCCGGTACTCCGCCGGATAGAGGACCTTTCCGCCTTGAATGGTGATGGAGGAGCCTCCGGCGCCCCAGACCTCGGCCCCCATGGCCCGCAGGTACCGCTGGAGATCCACGATCTCCGGCTCCCGGGCAGCTCCCACGATGGTGGTCACGCCGGGACAGCCGCAGGCGGCCAGCATGGCGTTCTCCGTGGCCCCCACGCTGGGCATGGACAGGCACAGCTCCCGGCCCCGCAGGCCGCTGCCGCCCCGGCAGCGCAGACAGCCCTGCTCCTCCCGGATATCCGCCCCCAGGGTCCGCAGGGCGGACAGGTGGAGGTCGATGGGCCTTGGGCCCAGCTCACAGCCCCCGGGGTAAAAGAGGTCCGCCGTCCCCAATCGGGCCAGCAGAGCCCCCAGAAAGATCACGGAAGAACGCATCTCACGCATCAGGCGCTCGGGGATGTCCGCCCGGCTCAAAACGGTGGCGTCCACCGTGACGGTATCTCCCTCCCGGTCCACCCGGCAGCCCAGCAAGGACAAAATGTCCAGCGTGGCATTCACATCGGACAGGTCGGGGCAGTTATGGATGACGCTTTGTCCAGGGGCCAACAGAGCGGCGGCCAGAATGGGCAGCACACTGTTTTTGGCTCCCTGGACCGCCAGGCGGCCGCCCAGAGGACGACCCCCTTCGATTCGATAAAAGCTCATGGGATAGCCTCCAAACTCCTTTGATTCAGGCTATCCTATGCGAAAAAGTGGATTTTGGTTTATCCACTTAAGGCTCCCCCTATGAAGGAGCTGACTGAGGGGGCTTTCCCCCAAACCCTTTCCGGCCCCTCCGGGGCCACCTCCCCCAAAGTAGGAGGCAAAGAAAGCAGCAAACTAAGATTTACTTCATGATCTTCCGCAAGGTCTGATAGATCTTCTCCCCGGCGTCGGGGACGGCCATGGAGTTCAGGGCCCGAACCATGGAGTCCCGGCGGTCGCGCTCCCGCATGAGGAGGGTTGCCTCGTCGTAGAGGGTGTTCTCCACGCAGTCCTGCTCCCGCAGGAGCACTGCGGCCCCCTGATCGGCCAGCACCCGGGCGTTTTTCTCCTGATGGTTTGCGGTGACATTGGGGGAGGGCACCAGAATGGAGGGCTTTGCGATGGCGGTGATCTCCGAGATGGTGGACGCGCCCGCCCGGCACAGCACCAGGTCGGCGGCGGCCATGACCAGGGGCATATCGTAGATATACTCCCGAATCTCCACGCCGTTATCCCCCAGCTGGAGGCCGCGGCGCAGGAGCTCCTCCTTCATCCAAGGGTAATCCCGCCCCGCGCCGTGGATGTGGCGGACGGGGGCCCCCTCGTAGCACTCCTTGGCGATAAAGTCCACCATTTTCTGGTTCATGACCTCGGCGCCCAGAGACCCCCAGTAGGACAGCAGCAGAGGCCGGTCGTCGGTAAAGCCCAGCTTCTCCCTGGCCTCCTGTTTGGTGTACTTGAAGAAGTCGCCCCGGACCGGGGTGCCGGTGACCACCACCTTGGAGGGGTCGTCATAGTGGGCACGGCTCTCCTCAAAGCCCACCATCACCCGGTCCACCACCTTGGACAGGGCCTTGGTGGTCAGGCCGGGAACGGCGTTGGACTCGTGGACGGCGGTGGGGATACCCCGGTGGGCAGCCTCGTTGACCACAGGGAAGGAGGCGTAGCCGCCGGTCCCCACCACCAGGTCGGGCTTGAACTCATCCAGAATGGCCTTGGCCTGCTTCTTGGACTTCTGCATGTTCACCAGGGTGCCCAGGTTGTGGGCGATGTCCGCAGGGGCAAAAGACCGGTGGAAGTTGGTGATGGTGACGGAGCGGATCTGATAGCCCTCCTTGGGCACCAGCTTGTTCTCCATCCCCCCATCGGCCCCTACGAAGAGGACGCGGCAGCCGGGGTTCTTTTCTTGGAAAATACGGGCCAGAGCCACCGCCGGGTTTACATGGCCCGCGGTCCCGCCGCAGGTAAACAGAATGTTCATTGGAACACCTCATTTTTCTCTTAAATTAGAAATCAGGAATGGGAAACGAACCTCTCCCGGCAAGCTTCAAATCGGAAGCAAGCTGAGAGCTCCTAAATTCTATTCAATCCTTCTTTGGTGCCGGAATTTGTCTGGAAATACTCAATATAATCCCCATCTCCGCCATATGAATCACCAGGGCCGTACCGCCATAGCTGAAAAAGGGCAGGGAGATGCCGGTATTGGGGATCAGATTGGTGACCACGCCGATGTTCAAAAACACCTGGGCGGCCAACAGGGTAATGATGCCCACAATGGTCAACGTTCCAAACTTATCCCGGGCGTGGAGGGCCAGCCAGTAGCCCCGCAGAATGAGCAGCGCGAAGAGCAGCAGCACGATCACTCCGCCCACAAAGCCCAGCTCCTCCACTACAATGGGAAAAACGAAGTCGTTCTCCGGCTCGGGGATGTAGAGTATCTTCTGCATGCTCTTGCCCAGGCCTTTGCCCAGCAGGCCGCCGGAACCGATGGCCAGCAGAGACTGAATCGTCTGATAGCCTTTTCCCCGGGGGTCCTCCCAGGGATCCAGCCACAGCTTGATTCGGCTGGTCATATAGCTGGTATTGATGATGATAAAGGACAGCGCAGCCACAGCGGCGGTCCCGACCCCGATGAACCAGCCCAGATTGATGCCGGCAGCAAATAGCACCGAGGCGGCGCCCACCATGATGAGGATAGTGCCCGACATGTGGGGCTCCAGCACCACCAGGATCAGCACCGTTCCCAGCACCACACCATAAGGCACCAGCTCCAGAAAGCCGACGCGCTCCAGTCGGTTCAGGGTCCGGCCGGTGAGGGTGCGGTTGGTGAATTTCCGTTTTTTCTCGGTGTCCCGCTTGGATAGTCGGGCTGCAAAGAAGATGATGACGGCCACCTTTGCGATCTCCGATGGCTGGTAGGTGGGGCCGAATACCAGAAACATTTTCAGCCAGCGCTGGGCGTTATTGATGTTGACGCCCAGAGGGGTCAGCACCAGCACCAGAAGCACGATGGCGCCCAGCAGCAGGGGGATAGATAGGACTCGGAAGGTCTGGTAATTAATTTTGGACACCACATACATAATAACGGTGCCGGCCACGGCGAACATCGCCTGACGTTTGATATAAAACAGAGGGTTATTGCGCACCGAAGCGCTGGAATCGTAGTAGGCCGAGGCATAGGAGGCGGAGAACACCATGATGAGTCCAATGCCAACCAGCATCATGGTCAGCATCAGAAAGGGAAGATCCATAGGCCCCCGTGCCAGCTGTTCTTCCATTGTCAGATCGCGTTTTGCTTTTCGGGCCATGGGTGCCTACCTCCTCTCTTCTCGCCGCAAAGTCCGCTTGACGGCCTTTCGCCTTTCGGCAAAAACTCCGACCGCTCCCTTGCGCCTCGTCTCCAAATCTGATCCGCTTCGCTGGGCTCTGATTTGGTATTGCGGCTGCGCCGCGCTTCATTTTTCACTTAACGGAGATGTTAGGATATCTCCTATCTCTTACATAGGATAACGATTCATCACACCCAGGAATGCGACAACGCACAGGGCTAGGGTGATGCCGGAGAAGACGCAGAACAGCTTTGTCTCGCTCCAACCGCCCATCTCCAGGTGGTGATGGAGAGGAGCCATACGGAAGAACCGCTTGCCGTGGGTCTTTTTAAAGTAGACCACCTGGATAATATCGGACAGCACCTCCACCACATAGATCAGGCCTACGATGGGGATGACCAGGGGGAGGTTCAGCGCAAAGGCCAGCCCGCACACCATGCCCCCCAGGAACAGGGAACCGGTGTCCCCCATAAACACCTTAGCCGGGTGGAAGTTGTAGATTAGAAACGCGGCCAGCCCGCCGGCCAGGGCGGCGGACAGGATGGTCAGGTCATTGCGGCCGTACCAGGCGGACACCGCCATATAGAACAGGGCCACGGGAAGGGTCACGCCGGTGGCCAGACCGTCGATGCCGTCGGTCAGGTTCACCGCGTTGACAGTGCCCACCATGACGAAGGCGGCAAAGACCATGTACACCACCCAGGGCATGGCAAACTCCACATTGAAGAAGGGGATGTACAGGTTGGGCGTCAGGTAGCCGGTCTGCCGCAGCAGAACGGTGAAGGCGATGGCCGCTGCCAGCTGGAGCAGGAACTTCTGGGGGGCGGTGAGGCCCTCGTTGGCGTGGTGACGCAGCTTCTGGAAGTCGTCGATGAAGCCGATGACGCCGAAGACCAGGGCGAACAGGAACACATACAAATGGTTCCGATTGCCCAGGGTCATCTCCTCCCAGCCAGCCGTCAGAATGGCCACGGCGATGGCCAGAATGAACATCAGGCCGCCCATGGTGGGTGTGCCCTGCTTAGACATATGCCAAGTGGGTCCGTCCTCTCGGATGGACTGCCCCGCCTTCAGCCGGCGCAGCACCGGGATCAAAATCTGTCCTGCAATGGCGGCCACGCCGAAGGCCACGATGAAACTGAGGATGTACGTCATGTCGGAAACCTCCAGGTTATCTTTCTCTTTTGCGTTGGGATGCTTTGGGAACGGATTATTATACTATACCAGCGGTCAAATTTCCTGCCCTTTCTTGGCGGAAACCGCCGTTCTCGAACCACTCTTCCACAATTTCCCGCTCGTCCATGTGGTACTGGACCCCGTTGACCTCCTGATAGGTCTCGTGGCCCTTGCCCGCCAGCACAATGACGTCGCCGGGGCGGCCCTGACTGAGGGCCCAGCCGATGGCCTTCCGGCGGTCGGGCTCTACGTGGACCGCTTCGTCCTCCGGCCCCATCCCCGCCAGGATGTCGGCAATAATGGCCTCCGGGTCCTCGGTGCGGGGGTTGTCGGAAGTGACCACCGCCAGGTCGGCCAGCTCCCGGACCACGGAGCCCATGATGGGCCGCTTGGACCGGTCCCGGTCACCGCCGCAGCCGAACAGGCAGATGAGCCGCCCCGCCGTAAAGTCCCGCGCGGTCATGAGGATGTTCTCCAGGGCGTTGGGGCTGTGGGCGTAATCGATGATCACCGTGTAGGCCCGGGGGACGGGGACCACTTCCACCCTGCCCTTGACGCCGTGGACACTGCGCAGGGCGGCGGCCATTTTCTCCAGATCCAGCCCCAGGCACAGCCCCGCGGACAGAGCGGCCAATGCGTTGTAGATGGAAAAGCCCCCGGGGATGGGCAGGTGGATGCGGGTAATATGGCCCAGAGTCAGGGCCTCGAACTCCACATGTCCCGGGAAAAGCCGGATGTTCCGGGCAGTCAGATCGGCCTGAGCACAGTTCTCTGAGTAAGTGAAGGCAGGGCACTTCAGCCGCTCCAGATACCAGCGGCCCGCCTCGTCGTCCAGATTCAGGACAGCCCGGCGGCACTGGGTGAAGAGGATGCCCTTGGCCCCCCGGTACTCCTCCATGGTCTTGTGGTAGTCCAGGTGGTCCTGGGTCAGGTTGGTGAAGACCGCCGCGTCGAAGGTGAGACCCGCCGTCCGGTGCTGGACCAGGGCGTGGGAGGATGCCTCCATCACCACATGGGTACAGCCCGCGTCCGCCATCCGGCACAGCAGCTCCTGGAGCTCGTAGCTCTCCGGGGTGGTCCGGTGGGCGGGCAGCTCCAGACCGCCGATCATGTTTCGGTTGGTGCCCACCAGCCCCACTTTGGTGTCCAGCACTCCCTCCAGCATCTCCTTGATGAGGCTGGTGGTGGTGGTCTTGCCGTTGGTGCCGGTGACGGCCACCAGAGTCATGCGGTCGCCGGGGCGGCCGAACCAGTTGGCCGAAACCAGGGCCAGGGCCAGCCGGGTGTCCTCCGCCACCAGCCAGGGACCGGGTTGCTCCGGCGCGCGGCCGCACAAAACGGCCGCCGCTCCCTTATCCAGGGCGGTCTGGATATACCGGTGTCCGTCGTCCTTGCTGCCAGGCAGAGCCACAAAGAGGGCGCCGGGCTCCAACGTCCGGCTGTCGTAGGACACGGAGGTAATCTCCATATCCAGATCGGCCGCCGCCTCTTCGAGCAGCACGCCGGTCAAAAGTTCGCGCAGTTTCATAGGGTCACCCCAGGGGTGAGTTTCATTCTATTTAAGACGCGCGATACCCATGCGAGGGGACGCATTCCGCATTTGTTTAACCCGCTTCCACCCAGCCGTCCTCGATCACATTGGCGAACTGGACGTCCACCACAGTGCCGGTGGCTGCGGTCTCGCCAGCGGCGATGCTCTGGCCCGAGGCGGTGGTGGTATTGCCGTAGTAGGTGGACACGCCAGCGGCCCGCATAAAGAATCCGGCCTCTTCCAGTTTTTTCCGGGCAGTCTCATAGGTCAGGCCCACCACGTTGGGAACAGTGCCGTTCTCCTCCGGGACTGCGTCGCCCAGGTAGAGGACCACAGTGGAGCCTCCGGGGACGCTGGCGGCCGCGGCGGGGATCTGGCGTGCAACCATGTCGCCCTCGCCCACGGTGCGGTACTTCAGGTTTTTCTTTTTCAGCGCCTCGGAAGCGTCCTCCACCGTCATGCCGGTGACTCTTGGGGTGGGAACATCCACAGCGGCGGACTCCTCCTCGGTGTACTTCTTCTCCACACCCATGTAGTCCAAAATATCGGCGATCAGGGGGCCTGCCTGTACGGCGGCCATGTTGCCGCCGCTGATGTACACGCCGGTGGTGCAGAGCTTGCTGCCGGGGGAAGCCTCCTGGGGCTTGTCATAGGCCAGCAGGACGATGACCTCCGGGTCGTCGGCGGGGGCGAAGCCCATGAAGGAGACGATGGTGCGCCCCTCCTCCTTGGTCTCGGAGGAACCCGTCTTGCCGCCGATGCGGTAGCCGGGGACGTAGGCGTTGTGACCGGTGCCCTTGGCAACCACCTGCTCCAGGATCTTGGTGGCCCGCTGACTGGTCTCCTGGCTCACCACCTGACGGACCACGGTGGGCTCGGTGTTCTTGACCACGGTGCCGTCCTTGGTCTTTACCGACTGGACCACATAGGGCTGGACCAGATTGCCGCCGTTGATGACGGCGGAAAAACCGGTGATCATCTGGAGGGGCGTGACCTCAAAGCGTTGGCCGAAGGAGCCGACCGCCAGGTCCACGTTGGTCATCTTGTCCCGGTCCCAGCTGGCGCCCGCCAGACTGGCCTCGCCGGGCAGGTCGATGCCCGTTTTCTCCTTCATGCCAAAGGCCTCAAAGTAGTCATAGAACTTGTCGATGCCCAGCCGCTGGCCGATCATCATAAAGGCGGGGTTGCAGGAGTTGCCCACCGCCTCCTCCAGGGTTTGGGAGCCATGGCCGGTCACCTTGGAGCAGTGGATGGGCTTGGGCCAGCCGGGCACCATGTAGTAGCCGGGGCAGTAGAAGGTGTCGCTCTCGGACACCACCCCCTCCTCCAGGGCGGCGGCCAGTACGATGGCTTTGAAGGTGGAACCCGGCTCGTACCGGGAATCCAGGGCCTTGCTCCGCCACTGGGTGTTCACAGCGGTGAAATAGGCCTCCCCCTTGGCCTTCTCCATCAGCTCCTCCTTGGTCAGGCCCTCCACATTGTTGGCGCTCAGCTCGGTGTAGATGGAATCGGCATCGGCGTTCATCTTCTGCTCCAGCAGGGTGTCGGCGATGACGGAGTAATTATTGGGGTCAAAGTCCGGAGAGCTGGCCATGGCCAGAATGGCTCCGGTCTTGGGGTTCATAACGATGCAGAAGGCGCCGTTCCGGACGTCATAGGCCTTGATGCCCTTCTCCAGCGTCTTCTCCGCGTAGGACTGGATGGTGGAGTCGATGCTCAGAGTCAGGTCGTAGCCGTCGATGGCGTCAATGAATTCGGAGTAGTTGTTGTACATCTGGGTGCCCGCGCCCGTCTTGGTGGTGACCACCCGACCGGCGGTTCCCTCCAGCACGTCGTCATAGGCGGCCTCGATGCCGATGGCGCCGCCCTCGTCGTTGACATAGCCCAGCACCTGGGCCGCCAGACCGGAGTAGGGGTAATAGCGCCGGGTACCCGAGATCAGGTAGAGGTAATGGGAGGTTTTATTCTCCTTAATATACGCGCGGATGGCCTCCGCCTCGTCCTCCTCGATCTTGGTCTTCAGCTCCCGGTAGGCATATTGGGTGGCATGGACGCTGGTGTCCAGCTTCTCCTCGTCCAGACCGGGAACCAGCGCCATCAGGTCCTTGACCAACTGGTCCTGTTTGGCGGCCACCGCCGCCTTCCATGCCTCTTTGTCCGGCTTACCGTCCTCGTCGGTGAAATCTTTTTCCGGCACGCTGCTCTCCAGGTCCTTCGGAGACAAAATCAGCTTGTAGACGGTGGCCGACATAGCCAGGGTATTGCCGTTCCGGTCATAGATGTCTCCCCGTTTGGCGGAGACGGACAGGTCCAGGGTCTGCTGCCCCGTTGCCTGCTGCTGATAGCTCTCGTGGTGGACGATGGCGATGTCCCACAGCTTCCAGATCAGAGGAACAAACAAAAACACGCCGCACACCACCATCAAAAAGACGGTGCGGCGGAAGATGGTACGTTTTGACCGGCTGGCCCGGGTGGGTCCGCCCCCCTGGCCGCGGCTGCGCGGGTTCTCCTGCCCCATCCGATTTTCCTCCCTTCTGCGGTAGAAGGGCGCAAGAAAGTTTCTTTCTTGCGCCCCTGTTGTTTCTTTCTTCGCTCATTTATATGGCTGGATCATCTGAAATATTCTACGATGCTGCCCAGCACCTCACCAGCTCCCCGCAGGGCGCCCGCAATGCCGCTCTCGGCATCCTCCTGTCCATAGACCACTACGGTGTCGGGTTCGGACAGGTCGATGTACACCACCTGGTCGCTGGTGGGCCGGGTCATGGTCCCTCCCGTCGCCTTCTGGATGGCATCTATGTCAAATGCCTGCTCATACTGGGCGCTGAGTGTGGCGTAGTCCTTCTCCAGCGCAGACATCTGCTTGTTGAGGGAGACCATATCCCCGTTGACCACGGTGTACTGGACAAAGCTCAGCAGCAGCAGGGCGGCAAAGGCGGCCACTGCCAGAAAGCCCACCACGGCGAAGGGGGCTACCTGGCCCGCCTCGCGGACCTGGACCTCGGCTCGGGTCAGGGCGTGACGGCGCACCCGCTCCCGCTGTTTGGGCTGGGGACGGCGCTGGAGTTCCTCCTCCCGGCGGGGAACGCGGACGGCGGAGCCGTCATAGGCAGGGGCATAAGCTACGCTGCCATAGGTGTTATATGCGGTTGTCGTACGACGGCGCGCGGACATGGCGCTCACTCCATTTCTCTTTTGAACTCCTCTTCACACACAGGGGTATGCCGGGGATCTTACACACAAAAATTATGCGGAGGCTTTTCTCACGCCTCGCCTGTCCGAGACGCTTCTTTCAGCTTTTCACAAACTCTCAGCTTGGCGCTGCGGGCCCGGGGGTTCTCCTCCACCTCCCGCTCGGTGGGCAGGATCGGCTTTCGGCTGACCAGCTTCACATCCGGGGTCTTGCCGCAGACGCAGACGGGGAAGTCTGGAGGGCAGGTACAGCCCTTGGCGAACTCCGCCATACCGGTCTTGACGATCCGGTCCTCCAGAGAGTGGAAGGTGATAACGGCCAGCCGCCCGCCCTTGTTCAGGCGGGGCACCGCGCCCCGGAGCATCCGGTCCACCGAGGCCAGCTCGTCGTTGACGGCGATGCGGATGGCCTGAAAGGAACGCTTGGCCGGGTGCTGTTTTTCGCGTAAAGCCTTGGCGGGCATGGCGCTTTTGATGACCTCCACCAGCTCCAATGTCGTTTCAATGGGCTTTTCCTCCCGGCGGCGGACGATAGCCCCGGCGATCTGGGGTGCGCAGCGCTCCTCGCCGTACTGGAAGAGGATGCGGCGCAGCTCCTCCTGGGTCCAGCTGTTGACCACGTCGGCGGCGGTCAAGCCCTCGCTCCGGTCCATCCGCATGTCCAGAGGGGCGTCGGCCATGTAGGAAAACCCACGGGAGCCGTCGTCCAGCTGGGGGGAGGACACGCCCAAATCAAAGAGCATGCCGTCAATGCCGGGCAGCCCCAGCTCCGTTAAAATGGAGTCCACCTGGTCGAAGTTGCTGTGGACCAGAGTGACCTTGTCCATCCAATCCGCCAGCCGATCCTTTGCGGCCTCCAGGGCGGCGTCGTCCCGGTCCACACAGATGAGCCGTCCGGTGGTCAGACGCTTGACGATCTCCCGGCTGTGTCCCGCCCGGCCCAGAGTTCCGTCCAAATAGACCCCGTCGGGCTGGATGTTCAAAGCCTCGATGCACTCATCCAGCAGCACCGGACGGTGGGTAAATTGTTCGCTCATTCCAACCTCCATGCGTCGTTTCGGCATTTTAACAGAAGTGAGATACTCCTCCCCATGGAGGTTTTCGCCGCAGCCGGATCAGAAGCCCAGCGCAGCCATACAGGCGGCCATTTTCTCGGGCGTCATCTGCTCCTCTTCCCGAGCCTTCCAGACGTCGGCGGCCCAGATCTCAGCCCGGTTGTTGACGCCGAGGATTACTACGTCCTTCTCCAGGCCGGCATACTTGCGCAGCTTCTGGGGGACCAGAATACGGCCCTGGCTGTCCAGCTCGCACTTGGCGGCGTTGGCGAAAAAGGGCCGCATAGCGCCGGACTGGCTCATAGGCAGAGAATCAAACTTTTCGGTAAAGCGGTCCCAAGTGGACTGGGGATAGATGGCCAGACAGGCGTCCACGCCCATGGCCAGGTAGAAGGTGACTCCCAGTTCCTCCCGGAGTCTGGCGGGGATGAACAGTCGGCCCTTGGCATCAATGCTGTGCTCAAATGTGCCGGTCACCTGCCTCACCCTCTCCCCACTTTTCTATCTCTTTAAGGGATTTTACCCCACTTTGCTCCACCATGGTTTTAGTATACGAGCTGTTGACATAAAATGCAAGACTTTTTTTCAGCAAATTGCAAAGAAAAAACCGCTGATTTCCAAGGAAATCAGCGGTTTTTCGACATGAAACGTGCGTTCTATTCCGGTTTGCAATAACCTTATTTCGCAAAATCAGTCGCAAGATATATAGCATTTTCTTCAAGTCGACACAATATATAGATCATGCTTTTATGTCCCAGCCTAAAGCAACGATCCAGGAAGGTTCGACAGAGCCGTTTAGCTTCCTTATTCTTCCACTTCCTCCAGGCGGTCGGCCAGGTCGGAGTCCATGGCGCTCTGGGTAGTGGCGGCCTTAGTGTACTTAATGACTTCAGCGGTGCTCTTCTTCACGGGGGTGATGGTGCCCGCGCCGGCCACGCAGCCGCCGGGGCAGCCCATGCCCTCCAGCAGGTAGCCGTTGTACTTGCCGGCCTTGGCCATCATCAGCATCTTTCTGCACTCCCGCAGACCGTCGGCGTTCTGGACCAGCACCTCGCGTTCGGGGTCGATCTCAGCGATGGCGGCCTTTACAGCGGCGGCCACGCCGCCGGTGACGGCAAAGCCGCGGCCAGCGCCGGTAGCGGTGGCAAAGTCCTCATCGGGATCGCCGGGCATCTTGCTGGGGTCCACACCCTTGGCGTCAAAGACACCCTGCATCTCCTCAAAGGTCAGGACGAAGTCCACATCGCTGCGGATGGTACGGCGGGAGGCCTCCAGCTTCTTGGCGGCACAGGGGCCGATGAAGACCACCTTGGCGTTGGGATGGTCTTTCTTGATGAGGCGGGCAGTGATGACCATGGGGGTCAGGGCCATGGAGATGTTGTCCTTGAACTGGGGGAACAGCTTCTTGGCCATCACGGACCAGGAGGGGCAGCAGGAGGTTGCCAGGAAGGGCAGCTCATTGGGCACCTTCTCCAGGAAGTCGTGGGCCTCCTCGATGGTGCACAGGTCGGCGCCCACGGCCACCTCGCACACATCGGCGAAGCCCACCTGGAGCATGGCCTCGCGCATCTGAGCGGGAGAGACGTTCTCACCGAACTGAGTGACGAAGGCGGGAGCCACGGCGGCGATGACCTCGTCGCCCTTCTTGATGGACTGGATCATCTGGAAGATCTGGCTCTTATCGGCGATGGCGCCGAAGGGACAGTTGACCAGGCACATGCCGCAGGAAACGCACTTGTTATAGTCGATCTTGGCGCGGCCCAGCTCGTCAGAACCGATTGCGTCCATGCCGCAGGCTTCGGCACAGGGGCGCTCAAACTTGATGATGGCGTTATACGGGCACTCGTCCACGCACTTGCCGCACTTGATGCACTTCTCCTGGTCGATAACGCTCTTGCCCTGGACCAGGGAGATGGCGTCCTTGGGGCAAACCTCGCGGCAGGGGTGAGCCAGACAGCCCTGGCACATGTTGCTGACGCGGACCTGCTTGGGGGGGCAGGCGTTGCAGGCGAAGGAAATGACGTTGATCAGGGGGGGCTCGTAGTACTTCTCGGCCACCACGCTCTCCTCGATGGAGGCGGCGGTGGAGGCGTACTCGCTCAGGTCGCGCAGAGGCAGGCCGATGGCCAGACGGAGGCGTTCGCCGACGACGGCGCGCTCCACCAGGATGTTTTGACGGTACTTGGGCACCTCACCGGGGATGATCTTGTGGGGCAGACGCCGCAGGGTTTCGGCATAATCGCCGCCCTCAAAGGACATTCGGGCGACCTCGGTAAACACGCGACGGCGGATATCGTTCACTGCAGTATGGACTCCTCGCATTGGGGTATCCTCCTTCATTTATAATTTCAATTTTATCTTGCTTATCATATCACAACACCCCAAAGCCGACAATACTTTTCCTGCCCCTCCCGTTACAAAAATGAATGGAAAATTTCATTTTTATTGGACAACATCCCCCATGTCCGGACCTGGCCCGTTTTCCAGGGGCTTGCGCTGACCCGGCCCCAATGTTATACTGGACATAATTTTGAAAAAAGGGGAACATCGGCATGGCAAGGATGAATTGGGAGACCTTGGAACGGACCTGTAAAAGCTGCCAGAAGTGCGCGCTGGCGGACACCCGGCACAACGTGGTCTTTGGCACGGGCGCCCGGAACGCCGAGGTCATGTTCATCGGTGAGGGCCCCGGCGAGAACGAGGACCTCCAGGGCGAGCCCTTCGTGGGCCGTGCGGGCAAGCTGCTGGACGACATGCTAGAGGTCATCGACCTGGACCGGAGGACAAACGTGTATATCGCCAACATCGTCAAATGCCGTCCACCCCAGAACCGGGACCCCCTGAACACCGAGCAGGACGCCTGCATCGACTATCTGCGCAGCCAGGTGGCCCTAATCCGGCCCAAGATCATTGTCTGCCTGGGCCGGGTGGCCGCCATGCGCCTGATCAAGGAGGATTTTAAAATCACCCGGGAGCACGGCCAGTGGTTCGAGAAATCCGGCGTCTGGATGACGGCCATCCTGCACCCCGCCGCCATCCTCCGGGACCCCGGCAAGCGGCCCGATACCTTTGAGGACTTGAAAAAGCTCCAGGCCAAGATTCGGGAGGTCTGCACCCATACCCATTAAATAACAAAAGGCAACCCCTGCCCCGGCGCAACGCCTGGGCAGGGGTTGTTTTCAACTTCTACCTTGTTTACTTTGGGTTCAGACCTTTTTATCGAAAAAAGTAGCCATAAAGAATGATAAGAACGCCGCTTATCACAAAAATATTTCCACTGGTATTTACAAAAGTATCTTTTTTCCAAAACATATACTGCTCTTTCGCAGTTCTGAGCCCCAAATAGCGTTTTTCCAAAGACCGTTCCCAAACAGCAACCGGAAACGCAGCCGCCAAAATTCCCAGAACGATCATACCATGCACATTGATGAGATACTGTAAGCCTATGACAAGCAGTAGCACAAGATAGACCGTTACTCTCAGAAGCCCGATCTTCCTAGATATGTCTTTCTTTTTATCCATAATCAAATTCCCATGGACCGTAATTCCATCCATAAACGCCGTCATTGGTTATACCATACACAAAGGTCTGAGTAAACTCGACCCATTTAAATTCCACATTATTGTCTACTAATTCTAACACTGCACCAGCTGCAGCAAGCGCAAAACCAACTTCCCAATTCCATTTCGCCGCAAATGTACCGGCAAGCTCCAGAATTGTTGCATTGTCATCAAGGTTCAAGTCTTCTTTATAAATTCTAACCGTGGGCATTTTATAAACCTGTCCTATGTACGGATTGCTCGGGAAGCCGCTTCTTCTCATAACTCCATTACGATTGTTCTTCAATGCAACAAATGCATCAACATCTGCTTCGCTCACATCATAGGTATCGAAAAGATAGAATCGTAGGGCCTCATCGGACATACTATTAATTTCCTGAGCTTTGGCATAATCGAAGTGCGTCTCAAAATTAGTCGCCGACTTCTGCCGCTCCACGGAAATTGCAAATGCAGAAGTAGAACACAAGGATACAACTAAAGTCAGAACAGAGATAATGCTGATTGTCCGCAACACTCTTATTTTCATAAAAAGCTCCTCCATCACTATATAAAAAAACGTTCTTTTTCTATATTCCATCATTCAATTTCTTCCGCATCTATCCTGTGCAGCGGTACTATTTAGCCCATTGGACTCCTCCCCCTTACCATTCCTTGTATCTTTATAATACCTCATCATCATATATTTGTCAATGATAAATAATATTGACAATAAACATTTTTGTACTATAATTAAATCAAACTTTATGAAGTTGAGAGTAGCGCTATGGAACAGACACGCAAAAGAAAGAGTGGGACACCCACCGGCATACAGGAAGCCCTGAAAAAGGCCACCACCGAGATGTTGGTCCTGTATTTGCTGCGTGAAAAACCCATGTATACCTATGAGATGATGCACGCCATTGAGGAACGAAGCGACGGGACCATCACCTTCAACACCATGTATCAGGCCATCTACCGGCTCCAGGATTTCCAGTACATCCGGGAACACGGCAAGATCGTGTCCGAGGACAACCGAACCCGGGTCTACTTCGCCATCACCGAGGAGGGCGAGGCCTATCTGGAGGTGCTGAAAGGGGAATACCTGCGCTTTACCAACACCGTGGATCACATTCTTGGCTTGGAGAGAGAGGCGCATTGACCATGGCACAGGCACAGGCTTTGGATGACTACTTCCGCCGTCTGGAACGGGAACTGGACTGCCCGGCCAAATACCGGAGCGAACTGGTGGCCCGCGCCCGGAAGAGAGCCGAGGACTACCTTCTGGACCAGTCGGACGCCGGTTCCCAGGACATGGACCTTCTTCTGGGCGACCCAAAAGAATTGGCCCAATCCATACTGGAAACCCTGGACCCCGATGAACTGTCCTGGTATCGGGCCGTCAAGGCCCGCAACCGGCGGGCGCTGATTGCACTGGCGGTTTGCGCCTTCCTCATTATGGGCGCATTGCTGGTCCGTGCTTTAACGTACCCCTTAACACTTCAAGTTTCGGAAACCCTTACTATTTATCAGGAGGAAAGTAATGAATGAAAAAGTGCATCTCCATTTTCCTTACACTGGCTTTGTTCGTTAGTATGGCTATCCTTCCCGCCTATGCGGCCGCACCTGAAACATATCAGGAAATCGAAATTATTCACACCGAATACGGTGATATTGAGATGACTACTACTCTGGTCATCTACGATTCCCCGCTCCGCAGCAGCACGAAGAGTGCTAAGAAAACACAGACATTCAAATCCGGAAGTACGGTAATTGGGGATGTAACGCTCTCCGCCACCTTTGGCTATGACGGCAGTACCGCCTGTGTAGTGAGCGCCAGCGGTTCCAACACCATCGGCAGCGGTTGGAGCTATAAAAACGAAAGCATCTCCAAGTCCGGCAATACCGCCAAACTGACCGCACAGCTGACCAAGCTGCTGCTTCCAAATGTCAATGTAACTATCTCCATGACCTGCTCCCCCTCCGGTCAGATCAGCTGATTCCCCCCAAAAAACACAACCCCGGCGTCCAATGGACGCCGGGGTTGTTTCTTCATTCGGATCTTACCGCTGGGTCTCCCGTTCAAACTTCTCCTGATAGGCCCTCTGAAGCAGCTTGAGCCGCTGGGGGTCCTTTCCGCCCACGGGGATGCCGTCCACGGACTCGGCCCTCATGCACAGGACGCTGCTGCTGGTGACGAGGACCTCGTCGGCGTTCATCAGCTCCACCATGGAGAAGGGCTTCTCCTCCACAGCGATGCCGTTCTCCCTGGCCAAGGCCAGCAGGTGCTTTCGGGTGATGCCGGGAAGGATCAGCTCGTCGGTGGGGGCGGTGCGCAGGACCCCGTCCTTTAAAATCGAGATATTGCTGTGGGCGCACTCGGTGACCCGGGAGCCCCGGTGGAGCACCGCCTCGTTGCAGCCCCGCTCCACCGCCCGCTGGTTGGCCAGCACGCTGGGAATCAGATTCAGGGTCTTGATGTTGCACAGCTTATACCGGATGTCTTCCAGCGAAATCAGCTTGTAGGGCTCATCCATGGAGCGCATCTTGTGAGGCTTCACATAGATCATCAGGGTAGGGCGTACTTCTTCTCCGGGGAAGGGGTGCTTCCGGGGACTGACGCCTCGGGAGACCTGCCAGTACAGGAACTGGACGGGGGACGGCTCTGCCGCGTCCACCACTTTCTGCAGTTCCGCCTTGACCTGGTCCCGCTCTATGGTAAAGGGGATCTCCAGCAGCCGCAGGCTGTTGTACATCCGGTCCAGGTGGTCGTCCAAAGCAAAGATCACCCCGTTGGCCACACAGGTGGCCTCGTAGATGCCGTCGCCGAAGTACAGCGCCCGGTCATTCATAGGCACCGTCATCTCCGCCAGCGGGCCTATGGTCCCGTTGTAATATCCTACTTCCTTCATGTTCCGCTTCATCCTCTCTAAAATGTATACGCGAATCGTTTTACCTTCTCATCAGACAGACCTGCCACACAGACCAGGCACAGCCGGAACCCACCAGCGCACCCGCCAGCACGTCCGTGGGATAGTGGACCCCCACATATAGCCGGGAAAAGGCCATCAGGAAGGCCATGACCATGGTCATGGCCTTGGTCCCCACCCAGGAATCCGGCAGGGCCCGCCAGAAGATCATGGCGGCGGCAAAAGCGGCGCAGGTGTGGCCGGAGGGGAAGGAGCAGGGGTCCGGCTCGTCGATGAGGGGAATCAGTCCCGCCACATCCAACCAGGGCCGGGGCCGGGCCACCAGGGGCTTCAGGATCAGGTTGGTGCACATCAGGCCCAGCAGCATAGCGCACAGCGCCAGCATTCCTGCCTTCCGGGTGGACTTTCCGCACAGCATAACGACCGCCATCAAAATCCAGATGGCACCCAGATTTCCCAATGTGGTGTATCCCTCCATCAGGGGATCCAGCGCATCGCTCCGCACCGCCTGGATGGCCAGCAGGATCTCCGCGTCCAGATTCTGGAGAGTAGCTAACATATTTTTCCACCTTTCTGTCCTTGACCGCGTCTTTTCCGACGCTTATAATGAAATTGTGACCGGCGGTCCGTTCCGCCGCGTACCTTTTTGCTTCATTACCTTGATTATAGCGGCATTGCACTTCCGGCGCAAGGCGCTTTTCCCCGATTTCATGTAATTTAAACCAGTTCTTCATCCATTCATTATATTTTCCACCATTTTGTACTTCATATAGGAGGCTTCCCGCCGTGAAGCAGATCATCTGTCTGTCCAACGAACCGTGGAGTTCCTCTCCAGGCCGGACCCAGCAGCTGATCTCCCGGCTGAGAGACACCCAGATTCTATATTTTGCCCCCTCCTCCGGATGGCGGGACCAGTCCTTCCGTCTGAAGGGCCGCAAGGTGCGCCCCAACGTGACGGTATATACCCTGCCCCCCCAGCTTTTCCAGGTGGAGGAGAAATTTCACCACCTGTTCCGCATGGGCCCTCGAAAAATAGGACGGTTCGTGGCGGACCGCGCGGCCCGGCACCGCTTTCACGAGCCACTGCTGTGGACCACCCGGCCGGAGCATGTCCACCTGCTGGATCACCTGAATTACGGCGGGCTGGTTTACGACTGCGACCGGGAGTGGGAGGACCTGCCCCCGCTGTGGGAGGGCAGCCTGGCCCAGGCCGCCGATGTGGTATTCGCCGCCTCCCCTCAGCTGGCCGACCGGCTGGGCCCATGCAGCCCCAATATCGCCCTGCTTCCCAACGGAGTCAACTACCCCCTCTTCGCCGGGGATGGAGCTGACCGGCGCCCCGATCCCCTGCCCCAGGTGAAGGGCCCGGTATTGGGCTGGGCTGGGACCATCCGGGCCGGGCTGGACCTTTCCCCCCTGGTCTACGCCGCTATGGAGCGGCCCAGCTGGACTTTTCTGCTCCTGGGACCCCGGGAGGACAACGAATTTCTCCCCCGGCTGCGCCGGCTGCCCAACGTGGTCCTGGCCGGGCCCTGCTCCCTGGATCAGGTTCCCGACTGGCTGTACCGCTGCGACGTATTGCTGGACTTTCTCCGGGAAGACCGTCCCTACGACGATGTGATCTCTCCCCGGCTGTACGAGTATCTGTCCACCGGCAAGCCGGTGGTGGCCATGCTGTGGCCCGACCAAGTGGAGCTTTTCCCCGATGTGGTTTACGCCGCCCACGACGACCAGGAATTTTTGACGCTGTGTGAACACGCTCTGGAGGAGGCCCCCAGCTTTGTTTCCCAGCGCCGCCGTTCCCACGCCTGCGCCGCTTCCTGGCCCAACCGGGCGGGTCAGGTAGCCCGGATTCTGGACACTGCAGGCCTGCTTTAAGCCCACCCTTTTCCGTGCTGACAACTTTCCCCCGTTTTTCCACCTTTCCCATTGTACAAGCCTACGAAATTGCATCGCCCCCTTGCAAAGCTCGACTTTTTTCGATAGAATTGAGCTCTAAGGAACCTGGAGCGCCGGGAAATCGGCGTTTCAGCGGTGGAAGGAGGTCCCTGCCATGTTCGGCTCCCGTCTGATTCATTTCAAGCTTCCCTGTGAGCAGGTCCAGGGCCCCATTCTGTCCAATTTTCAATGAAACCCATCCCAATCAGGCTATCTGTCATGCTCAGGTAGCCTGAACTTTTTTTGGAAGGAGACCAGATGATGAAAAAAGTAGCCATTATCATGGGTTCGGATTCCGACTGGCCGGTCGTGAAGAGCGCCTGCACCCAGCTGGACGAGTTCGGGATTCCCTACGAGGCGCATATCCTCAGCGCCCACCGCACCCCCGCCGCCGCCGCTGAGTTCGCCCAGAACGCCCGCCGGAACGGCTTCGGCGTGCTGATCTGCGCCGCCGGTATGGCCGCTCACCTGGCCGGCGCCTTTGCCGGCAACTCCACCCTGCCTGTCATCGGCATTCCCATGAAGGGAGGCGCCATGGACGGTCTGGACGCCCTGCTGGCCACCGTTCAGATGCCCAGCGGCATCCCCGTGGCCACCGTGGCTCTCAACGGCGCGAAGAACGCCGCCGTGCTGGCCGCCCAGATGCTGGCCATCTCCGACGACGAACTGGCCGCCAAGCTGGACGCGGCCCGCGTCAAGATGGCCGAGCAGATCGCCGCCAAGGAGGCCAAGCTCCAGGCCGAGCTGGCCTAACGCAAAAGGTTTGTTCCGCATTCCGTATGTATGTTTGATTTGATATTTAAATGGAGGAATTTCACATGGAAAAGAAGCTCGTTTATACTGGCAAGACCAAGGACGTGTTCGCTCTGGACAACGGCAACTACCTGCTCAAGTTCAAGGATGACTGCACCGGCAAGGACGGCGTGTTTGATCCCGGCGAGAACTCCGTGGGCCTGACCATCGACGGTGTGGGCGACGTGAACCTGCGCATGTCCATCTACTTCTTCGAGAAGATCAACGCCGCCGGCATCAAGACCCACTACGTCAGCGCCGATCTGGCCGACACCACCATGGAGGTCCTGCCCGCCAAGGTCTTCGGCAAGGGCCTGGAGGTCATCTGCCGCCACAAGGCCGTGGGCAGCTTCTTCCGCCGCTATGGCGACTACATTGAGGAGGGCGCCGATCTGCCCGCCTATGTGGAGACCACCTTTAAGAACGACGCTCTGGGCGACCCCCTGGTCACCAAGGACGGCCTGGTCTGCCTGGGCGTGATGACCGAGCAGCAGTACGACGACATCAAGGACATGACCCAGAAGATCACCCAGATCGTGGCCGACGACCTGAAGGAGAAGGGCCTGGTCCTGTACGACATCAAGTTTGAGTTCGGCTACGACGCCGAGGGCAAGGTCATGCTCATCGACGAGGTCGCCTCCGGCAACATGCGTGTCTACAAGGACGGCAAGTATATCGATCCCATGACCCTGTCCGAGCTGTTCTTCGCGTAAAGCGTCCGAGCCGCCGCGGGCAGCGCGGATGGACCGGAGCGAGGGGGCAAAACCAGGCCGCATAAGCTGCTGTTTTGACTCCGAGTCGTAGGGAAGCCGCGCGCCGCGCGCAGGCGAGGCGTGATTGCTTGAGAACAGTTCTTACTACAACTATAAATAGATTAGGAGATCTGCCATGGGAGGCTTTTTTGGCGCCGTCTCTACGCGGGACGTGACGCTTGACATTTTCTTCGGAGTGGACTACCACTCCCACCTGGGCACCCGCCGGGGCGGCATGCTCATCCACGATGCGAAGGACGGGTTCCAGCGTCAGATCCACTCCATCGAAAACACCCCCTTCCGTACCAAGTTTGAAAAGGATCTGAACGAATTCCACGGCTGCAGCGGCATCGGCTGTATCAGCGACACCGATCCCCAGCCCCTGCTGGTCCGGTCCCACCTGGGCCTGTACGCCATCACCACCGTGGGCATCATCAACAACGCGGAGGAGCTGGTGCAAAAGTATTTCTCCGACCACGGCCACCAGTTCATGGCCATGAGCTCCGGCAAGGTCAATGCCACCGAGCTGACCGCCGCTCTCATCAACCAGAAGGACGACCTGGTCTCCGGCATCCTCCACGCCCAGGATGAGATCAAGGGCTCCATGACCCTGCTGATTCTCACCGACAAGGGGGAGATCATCGCCGCCCGGGACAAGCTGGGCCGCCTGCCCGTGCTGCTGGGCAAGAACGACGAGGGCTGCTGTGTCTCCTTCGAGTCCTTCGCCTACCACAAGCTGGGCTATGAGGACCACTACGAGCTGGGCCCCCGTGAAATCGTCCGCATCACCCCCGAGGGGCACGAGGTCCTGTCCCCCGCCGGCAAGGACATGAAGATCTGCGCCTTTCTGTGGACCTACTACGGCTACCCCAACTCCAACTACGAGGGCCAGAATGTGGAGGTCATGCGCTACCGGAACGGCGAGATCATGGCCCGGGACGAAGTCTTGCGCGGTCAGCTGCCCAAGGTGGACTATGTGGCCGGCGTCCCCGACTCCGGCGTTCCCCACGCCATTGGCTTTGCCAACCGCAGCGGCAAGCCCTTCGCCCGCCCCTTCGTCAAGTACACCCCCACCTGGCCCCGTTCCTTCATGCCTGCCAACCAGCAGGTCCGCAACCAGGTGGCCAAGATGAAGCAGATTCCCGTTCCCGAGCTGATCCAGGGCAAGAAGCTGCTCTTCGTGGACGACTCCATCGTCCGGGGCACTCAGCTGCGGGAGACCGTGGAGTTCCTCTATGAATCCGGTGCGGAAGAGGTCCACATGCGCTCCGCCTGTCCTCCCATCATGTACAGCTGCAAGTACCTGAACTTCTCCCGTGGCAACTCCGACATGGACCTGCTTGCCCGCCGTACTGTCCAGGAGCTGGAGGGCGACGAGGGCCAGGAACACCTGGAAGAATACGCCGACGCCAATACCGAGCGTGGTCAGTGCCTGCTCAGCTCCATCTGCAAGAAGCTCGGCTTTGACTCTCTGGGCTACCAGTCCCTGGATGGTATGCTGGAGGCCATCGGCCTGGACCGGGATAAGGTCTGCACCTACTGCTGGAACGGCAAAGAGTAAAAAATCTAATTAAATAGGAAGCGGTTTTCATGAAAAAGCTGGATCAAGTTTATGAAGGGAAGGCCAAAAAGGTCTTTCGCACCGATGATCCCGAACTGTTCATTGTAGACTACAAGGACGACGCTACCGCCTTGGACGGTCTGAAAAAGGGAACCATCGCCGGTAAGGGCGTCATCAACAACCAGATGACCAACCGACTGATGATGAAAATGGAACAGGCCGGTATCCCCACCCATTTCGTCCAGGAGCTGTCCCCCCGTGAGACTCTGGTCAAGAAAGTCTCCATCGTCCCTCTGGAAGTCATCGTCCGCAACATCTCCGCCGGCCACTTCGCCGCCCGCTACGGTGTGGAGGAGGGCATCGTCTTCGACCAGCCCACCATCGAGTTCTCCTATAAGAACGACGACCTGCACGACCCCCTGCTGAACAGTTATCACGCCATCGCCCTGAAACTGGCCACCCCTGAGGAGATCGCCCTGATCAAAAAGTACTCTTTCGCCGTCAATGACGTGCTGAAAGCGTTCTGGAGCGAATGCGGCGTGACTCTGGTGGACTTCAAGCTGGAGTTCGGCAAGCTCTCCGACGGTGCCATCGTCCTGGCCGATGAGATCAGCCCCGACACCTGCCGTCTGTGGGACAGCGAGACCCACGAGAAATTGGACAAAGACCGCTTCCGCCGCGATATGGGCGGCGTGGAGGACGCTTACACCGAGATCATGAAGCGTCTTTTGGCCCATGATGAGCACTGAGTATCTGCCCGCTCCGGATGGACACATCCATGAGGAGTGCGGCGTGTTCGGTGTGTACGCCGGTCAGCGGGAGGACGTGGCCTCCCTGACCTACCGGGCCCTGTTCGCCCTCCAGCATCGGGGGCAGGAGAGCGCCGGTATGGGCGTCAACGATGACGGCGTCATCACCAACTATAAGGATATCGGCCTGGTCAGCGAGGCCTTCACTCCCGAGGTGCTTCAGCACATGGGTGAGGGCCGAATGGCCGTAGGCCATGTGCGCTACGCTACCACCGGCGGCAAAAGCCGGGCCAACGCCCAGCCCCTGTTTATCAACCACGTGAAGGGCTCCCTGGTGCTGGCCCACAACGGAAATCTAACCAACGCCGCCGAGCTGCGGGAGAAGCTGGAGCTGTCCGGCGCCATCTTCCATACCACCAGCGACACTGAGGTCATCGCCTACACCATTACCGGCCAGCGCCTCCAGGCCCCCTCCATTGAGGAGGCGGTCTCCGCCGCTATGGACATCATCCAGGGAGCCTACTCCCTGGTCATCATGTCGGCCCAAAAGCTGATTGCCGCCCGGGACCCCCACGGCTTCCGCCCCCTGTGTATCGGCACCCTGGACGGCGGCTACGTCTTCGCCTCAGAGAGCTGCGCCCTGGATGCCATCGGGGCCCGCTTTCTCCGGGACGTGGAGCCCGGCGAGATCGTGGTGGCCGACAAGGACGGCCTGCGCTCCCTGCGGGAACACTGCGGCCAATGCCCCAGCAGTCTGTGTGTCTTCGAGTACATCTACTTCGCCCGCCCCGACTCGGTTATCGACGGCGCCGCCGTCCACGAGGCACGGCTCCGCGCGGGGGCCTTTCTGGCCCTGGAGCATCCGGTCCAGGCGGACATCGTCATCGGTGTGCCGGACAGCGGTATCGACGCCGCCATCGGTTACGCCCGACAGTCCGGCATTCCCTACGGCATCGGCTTCGTAAAAAACAAGTATATCGCCCGTACCTTTATTGCCCCCGGTCAAAAAGCCCGGGAGAACAAGGTCCGTCTCAAGCTGAACCCCATCGCCGCCGCGGTGCGGGGCAAGCGGGTGGTTATGATCGACGACTCCATTGTCCGCGGCACCACCTGCGCCCGGATCGTGAACCTCCTGCGGGAGGCCGGCGCGGCGGAGGTCCATGTGCGGATTTCCGCGCCCCCTTTCCTAAATCCATGCTACTTCGGCACCGACATCGACTCCCGGGATAACCTGATCGCCTGCAACCACACCGTGGAGGAGATCACCCGCATCATCGGCGCCGACAGTTTGGGTTATCTCAGCGTGGACAGCGTGCATAAGCTGGCCGCCGGATGCGGTCTCGGCTTCTGCGACGGCTGTTTCACCGGAACCTATCCTATCCCCGTACCCCAGGTGCGGGAAAAATTCCGCTTTGAGCAGAAATTGAACAAAGATTGAGGAGGTCCCCTGCATGAAAAACTCTCATTCCGAGTCCTACGCCGCCGCCGGCGTAGACGTTACCGCCGGCTACGAGGCGGTCAAACGCATTAAGCCCATGGTGGAGTCCACCTATATCCCCGGCGTCATGGGCACCCTGGGCGGCTTCGGCGGCATGTTCGCCCCCGATATGGCCGGCATGAAAAAGCCCGTTCTGGTGTCCGGCACCGACGGCGTGGGCACCAAGCTGAAGATTGCTTTCCTGATGGACAAGCACAACACTGTGGGCATCGACTGCGTGGCCATGTGTGTCAACGACATCATCTGCGGCGGCGCCGCCCCCATGTTCTTCCTGGACTACATCGCCTGCGGCAAGAACGACCCTGAGCGCATCGCCCAGATTGTGGAGGGCATCACCGAGGGCTGCCGCCAGTCTGAGTGTGCCCTGGTGGGCGGCGAGACCGCCGAAATGCCCGGTTTCTACCCCGTGGATGAGTACGACCTGGCCGGTTTCTCCGTGGGCATCGTGGACGAGGAGAAGATCATCGACGGCAAGAAGCTCTCCGAGGGCGATGTGCTGATCGGTCTGGCTTCCACCGGCGTCCACTCCAACGGCTTCTCTCTGGTGCGCAAGGTGCTGGATGTAGAGAACGCCGACCTGAAGACTCCCCTGGACGAGCTGGACGGCAAGAGCCTGGGCGAGGCCCTGCTGGCTCCCACCCGTATCTACGTCAAGGCCGTCAAGGCCCTGCTGAAGGCCGGTGTGGACATCCACGCCATCAGCCACATCACCGGCGGCGGCTTCTACGAGAATGTGCCCCGCATGATGACCGAAGGCCTCACCGCCCAAATCAAGCTTGACTCCTTCCCCCGTCTGCCCATCTTCAACCTGATCCAGAAGAAGGGCAATATCCCCGACCGCGACATGTACAACACCTTCAACATGGGCATCGGCATGATCCTGGCTCTGCCCGCTGACCAGGCCGCCCAGGCGCTGGAGACCCTGAAGGCCGCCGGCGAGACCGCTTATCAGATCGGCTGCGTCATCAAGGGCGAGGACGGCGTGGAGCTGATCTAAGAGGGTTTCTATCCCTCTTAGATACGACAGGAGGTTCCTTTATGTCTAAGAAAATTGCCGTGTTGGTGTCCGGCGGCGGCACCAACCTCCAGGCCCTTATCGACGCCCAGGGCCGGGGTGAGATCGTGAACGGCGAGATCGCCGCCGTCATTGCCTCCACTCCCAAGGCTTACGCCCTGGAGCGGGCCGCCAAGGCCGGCATTCCCAGCTATGTGGTGGCCCGGAAGGACTACCCCTCCAGCCAGGCCATGACCGTGGCCCTGGTGGAACAGCTGAAAGCCCTGGACATCGACCTGGTGGTGCTGGCCGGCTTTATGGTCATTCTCACGGAAGAGATGGTCCGTGCCTTCCCCAACGCCATTCTCAACGTCCATCCCGCTCTGATTCCCTCCTTCGCTGGCCCCGGGTGCTACGGCCTCCACGTCCACGAAAAGGCCCTGGAGTACGGGGTAAAGCTGTCCGGTGCCACCGTCCACTTCGTCAGTGAGGAGTGCGACGGCGGCCCCATCGTCTCCCAAAAGGCGGTGGACGTCCTCCCCGACGACACCCCGGAGGTCCTCCAGCGCCGCATCATGGAGCAGTGCGAGTGGAAACTCCTGCCCCAGGCCGTCTCCCTGTTCTGTCAGGACCGGCTGAAGGTGGAGGGACGGACCGTCCGCATCCTCTAATACCCGGAATGACCTTGACAATGGCGCGCCGGATGTTATAATTGAATCACGCGATACGACTGACGGAAGTGGAATGAACCACAGGGAGTATCGCCTCTGAACTGCCGACCGTCTGGGCGCACCTCGTCAATCACGTGGTGCGCCCTTTTTGCATGAAAAGGAGTGTTTTTTATGAAGATTCTTGATCTGAACAAAATTCTTACCAATCACCCCTACCCCGGCCGGGGCATCGTCCTGGGCCGCACCCCCGACGACAAGAAAGCCGTCATCGCCTACTTCATCATGGGCCGCAGCGAGAACAGCCGCAACCGTGTTTTCGAGACCACCGAGGACGGTATCCGCACCAAGGCTTATGACGAGTCCAAGATGGTGGACCCCTCCCTCATCATCTACCACCCCGTCCGCGTGGTGGGCGACGACACCGTGGTCACCAACGGCGACCAGACCGACACCGTTCGGGACGGCCTGCTGGAGGGCAAGGTCTTTGCCCAGTCCCTGCGCACCCGGGAGTTTGAGCCCGACCCCGACAACTACACTCCCCGCATCTCCGGCCTGCTCCACAAGGACGGCAGCTACGCCCTGTCCATTCTGAAGAGCAACGACGGCGACCCCTCCTGCTGCTGCCGCTACTTCTTCGGCTACGACCACCCCAAGGCCGGTGAGGGCCGCTTCATCCATACCTACCAGGAGAATCTGGACCCCCTGCCCTCCTTCGAGGGTGAGCCCCGCAAGGTGGCCATCACCGCCCCTGACGCCCAGACCTGGGCCAATGAGCTGTGGGCCAGCCTGAACGAGGACAACAAGGTCTCCCTGTTCGTCCAGTACATCGATCTGGCCACCGGTGATCGGGACACCGTCATCATCAACAAGCACAGTTAAAAACGGCTCCCCCTCCGGGGGAGCTGTCAGCCGCAGGCTGACTGAGGGGGCGGGCGGCCGCGAGGGTCGCTCCTACACCTCTAACTCCAACTTCGCTGATATAAATTTCGAAAGGATGCGCTGTTATGACTGAACTGGAACTGAAATATGGCTGCAACCCCAACCAAAAGCCCGCCCGGATTTTCATGGAGGAGGGCGAGCTGCCTCTCCAGGTGCTCAACGGCAAGCCCGGCTACATCAACTTCATGGACGCCCTGAACTCCTGGCAGCTGGTCAAAGCCCTGAAGAAGGCCACCGGCCTGCCCGCCGCCGCCTCCTTCAAGCACGTCTCTCCCGCCGGCGCCGCCCTGGGCCTGCCCCTGTCCGACGTGGAGCGCCACATCTACTTTGCCCCCGAAGGAGACCTGTCCCCCATCGCCTGCGCCTACATCCGTGCCCGGGGCGCTGACCGTCTGTGCTCCTTCGGCGACTGGGCCGCCCTGTCCGACGTGTGTGACGCGGACACCGCCCGCTTCCTGGCCGCCGAGGTGTCCGACGGCGTCATCGCCCCCGGCTACACCGACGAGGCTCTGGAGATTCTGAAGACCAAGCGCAAGGGCGGCTACAACGTGGTCCAGATCGACCCTGACTACCAGCCCCAGCCCATCGAGCGCCGCAACATCTTCGGCATCACCTTCGAGCAGGGCTACAACGATCTGGCCATCACCGAGGAGATGCTGAACAATCTGGTCACCGAGAACAAGGAGCTGTCTCAGCAGGCCAAGAACGACATGCTGCTGGCTCTCATCACCCTGAAGTACACCCAGTCCAACTCCGTCTGCTACGTCAAAGACGGCCAGACCATCGGCGTGGGCGCCGGCCAGCAGAGCCGCATCCACTGCACCCGCCTGGCGGGCAACAAGGCCGACATCTGGTGGCTGCGCCAGCATCCCAAGGTCCTGGGCCTTCAGTTTGTGGACAACATCCGCCGCCCTGACCGCGACAACGCCATCGACATCTACATCTCCGACGAGCACGACGACGTGCTGGCCGAGGGCGTGTGGCAGAACACCTTCAAGGTCAAGCCCGAGGTGCTGACCGAGGAGGAAAAGAAGGCCTGGATCGCCCAGCTGTCCGGCGTGTCCGTGGGCTCCGACGCTTTCTTCCCCTTTGGCGACAACGTGGAGCGCGCCCGCAAGTCCGGCGTCCAGTACATCGCCCAGCCCGGCGGCTCCATCCGCGACGATCAGGTCATCGCCACCGCCAACAAGTACGGCATGGTCATGGCCTTCACCGGCATTCGCCTGTTCCACCATTGATTTGAGAGGTACTATCATATGAAAGTTTTAGTAGTCGGCGGCGGCGGCCGCGAGCACGCCATCTGCTGGAAGCTGGCCCAGAGCCCCAAGGTGACCGAACTGTTCTGCGCCCCCGGCAACGCCGGAATCGCTCAGGTGGCTACCTGTGTCAACATTAAGGCCACCGATGTGGAAAACATGGTCAAGTGGGCCAAGGAGAATACCATGGACTTCGTCATGGTGGCTCCCGACGACCCCCTGGCCCTTGGTATGGTGGACGCCATGGAGGCCGCCGGTATCCCCGCCTTCGGCCCCCGGGCCAACGCCGCCATCATCGAGGCCAGCAAGGCCTTCTCCAAGTCCCTGATGAAGAAGTACAACATCCCCACCGCCAAGTACGAGACCTTCACCGAGCTGGACAAGGCCCTCAGCTACATCCGGGAGCAGGGCGCCCCCATTGTGGTCAAGGCCGACGGTCTGGCCCTGGGCAAGGGCGTCGTTGTAGCCGCCACCGTGGAAGAGGCCGAGAAGGCTGTCCGTGAGATGATGGAGGACCACAAGTTCGGCGCTTCCGGCTCCACCGTGGTCATTGAGGAGTGCATGGTGGGCCCCGAGGTCACCGTGCTGGCCTTCTGCGACGGGGAACACCTGGTCCCCATGCTGTCCAGCCAGGACCACAAGCGCGCCTACGACGGCAACCAGGGCCCCAACACCGGCGGCATGGGCGCCTTCTGCCCCTCCCCCAAGTACACCCCCGAGCTGGCTGACCGCTGCATGAAGGAAATCTTCCTGCCCACCGTGGAAGCCTTAAAGGCCGAGGGCCGCCCCTTCAAGGGCGTCATCTACTTCGGGCTGATGCTGACCCGCGACGGCCCCAAGGTGGTGGAGTACAACGCCCGCTTTGGCGATCCCGAGACTCAGCCCATCCTGTCCATGCTGGACACCGACCTGCTGGATATCTTCCAGGCCTGCGTGGACGGCACTCTGGACAAGGTTGACATCCGGTGGAAGGACGGCGCGGCCTGCTGCATCGTGCTGGCCTCTGGCGGCTACCCCGTGGCCTATGAGAAGGGCTATCCCATCTCCGGCCTGGAGGAGGCCGGCAAGACCGCCGTGGTCTTCCACGCCGGCACCGCGGAAAAGGATGGCCAAATCGTCACCGCCGGCGGTCGTGTTCTGGGCGTCACCGCCGTGGGTGACCACCTGGAGGACGCCATCGCCAAGGCCTACGCCGCCTCCAAGCACGTCTCCTTCCAGGACATGCACTTCCGCACCGACATCGGTAAGGTATGAGCGGCTTACCCCTGGATGGCGTCGTCTTCGACGTGGACGGGGTTCTCTTTGACACCGAGCGGCTGACCCAGAAGAGCTGGTTATCGGTCAGCCGGGAGATGGGCCGCCCCCAGGTTGGGGCGCGGTATCTGGAGTTTGTGGGCCAGAACCGGGCCGACATTTTGGCAAAGATGCTGGAATTCTTCGGTCCCGAGTTTGACCGGGAACAGTTTCTGCTGACCTGCTCCCAGCGGTCCCAGAACCGAATGGAGCGGGAGGGCGTTCCCCTGAAGCCCGGAGTTCGGGAAATTTTGGACTTTCTGCGGGAGAAGAACATTCCCACCGCCCTGGCCACCTCCACCAATCGGGACCGCACCCTGCGGCGCATGGAGATGACCGGTCTGACCCCTTACTTTTCCGCCATGATCACCGGAGACCAGGTGGAGCACAGCAAGCCCGACCCGGAGATCTATCTGCTGGCCTGCAAGGCCCTTGGCGCCGCCCCCGCCCGCACCCTGGCCGTGGAGGACTCCCGGAACGGAATCCTGTCCGCCAGCGCCGCCGGGATGCCCACCGTCATGATCCCCGACATGATCGCCCCTACACCCGAATTGGACAAGCTGCTGTTTCAACGTTTCGATTCTCTGCTGGAACTGCGGGATTTTCTCATAAAAATGCTATAAAAGAACCCCTGTCATCACGATGACAGGGGTTCTTTTATGCTATTCTTAATCTGGTAAAAATTCCAATATATCTGAAATATCACAATCCAAAATACGGCAAAGATCGTGTAATGTATTTACAGTTACGCTTTTGTTTTTACGCAAAGCGTCCAGCGTTCCTGTGCTGACATCATGCTCATGGATCAAACAATATTGAGAAATACCCTTTTTCTTCATTGTCTCCCATAGCGGCGCATAGCTAATCACGATCTTCACCTCCTATCTACCTTAATTGTAGATATTTTTCTCTCTTGCGCATTGCCGAATATTCGGCTATACTGTTGAGAGAATATTGGAGATGATATTGTGCCAGTTAGAGATCAAATTATCCAAACACTGTGGAACCACGGTATCACGCCACGATACAAGGGCTATCTTCCCCTCGCCGACCTGATAGAACTGACGATTACACAACAGAGACTCGACAAGCAGCTTCTGGAACAGGTCGCTCAAAAGCATGATATTTCAGTTTCTGTCCTGCTCAGCCGTATCCGCAGGCTGGGTGCAAAGGTCTATTATGAGGATTACGAGGGCTTTTGCCGCCTGAACGGCTCCTGGCGGTACCGCCAGATGGATTTCATCACCGGTTTAGCCCACGAGGCGGCGCAAACATAAAAGAAAAACCCAGGAGCGGAAAATCCGCTCCTGGGTTTTATCATGCTTTTGGACAGACGGTAGGATTACTCCTCGCCGTACATCTTGACCATGCGGGTCAGCTTGTCGTAGCGCTTCTTGGCGGTCTCCTCATTCAGGGCGAAGAGCTCCTTGGCGCGCTCGGGGAAGGACCGGGTCAGGGAGGAGTAGCGGGCCTCGTTCATCAGGAACTCCTGATAGCCGCCGGCGGGGGCCTTGGAGTCCAGGGTGAAGGGGTTCTTGCCCTCGGCCTTGGCGGCGGGGTTGAACCGGAACATGTTCCAGTAGCCGCACTCCACAGCCTTCTTCATCTCGGCCTGGCAGTTGGCCATGCCGCCCTTGATGCTGTGCATCTCGCAGGGAGCGTAGCCGATAATCAGGGAAGGACCGTGATAGGCCTCGGCCTCGGCAATGGCCTTCAGGGTCTGAGCGGGGTTGGCGCCCATGGAGACCTGAGCCACGTAGACATAGCCGTAGGTCATGGCGATCTCAGCCAGAGACTTCTTGGCGATCTGCTTACCGGCGGAAGCGAACTGAGCGACCTGGCCGATGTTAGAGGCCTTGGAAGCCTGTCCGCCGGTGTTGGAGTACACCTCGGTGTCGAAGACGAAGACGTTGACATCCTCACCAGAGGCCAGGACGTGGTCCACGCCGCCGAAGCCGATGTCGTAGGCCCAGCCGTCGCCGCCGAAGATCCACACGGACTTCTTGGACAGGTACTCCTTCTCAGCCAGAACGGCGGGAGCAGTGGGGCAGCCGTCCTTGGCGGCCTGCTCCAGCTCGGCAATCAGAACCTTGGTGGCAGCCTGGTTGGCCTCGCCGTCCTCGGCGGTGGCCATGAACTGCTCATAAGCAGCCTTGAAGGAGTCGGTAGCCTTCTCGTTCTCGGCCATCTCCTTCAGCTGAGCCATCAGGCGGGCACGGATGGCCTTCTGGCCGTAGTACATGCCCAGACCGTGCTCGGCGTTATCCTCGAACAGGGAGTTGGCCCAAGCGGGGCCCTTGCCCTCGGCGGTGGTGGCGTAGGGAGAGGTAGCAGCGGGGCCGCCCCAGATGGAGGAACAGCCGGTGGCGTTGGAGATGTACATCCGGTCGCCGAACAGCTGGGTGATCAGACGGGCGTAAGCGGTCTCGGCGCAGCCGGCGCAGGAGCCGGAGAACTCCAGCAGAGGCTTCTTGAACTGAGAGCCCTTGACGGTCAGATCGGCCACATCCTCCTTGACGGAGACGTTGGCAACCATGTAGTTGAAGGCGTCCTGCTGATCCAGCTCCTGCTCCTGGTTGACCATAGCCAGAGCGTTGGTGGGGCAGATGTTGGCGCAGACGGAGCAGCCCATACAATCCAGGGGGCTGACGGCGATGGTGAACTTGTAGACGCCCTTGCCCTTGCCGGCCTTCACGTCAACCAGCTTGGCGGAAGCGGGGGCGTTGGCGGCCTCCTCCTCGGTCAGAGCGAAGGGACGGATGGTGGCGTGGGGGCAGACGTAAGAGCACTGGTTGCACTGGATACACTTGGAGGAATCCCAGGTGGGCACGGAGACGGCCACGCCGCGCTTCTCATAAGCGGCAGCACCCAGCTCGAAGGTGCCGTCCACGTGATCGGCGAAGGCGGAAACAGGCAGGCTGTCGCCGTCCATGCGGTCCACGGGCTCCAGGATCTTCTCGACCATCTTGACCAGCTTCTCGGGGCCGGTGAGCTTGCTCTCCTTGACCTCGTCCTTGGCGTCCTTCCAGTCGGCGGGCACATCGTACTTCTTGAAGGCGGTAGCGCCCAGGTCGATAGCCTTGTGGTTCATGTCCACGATGTCCTGGCCCTTCTTCAGGTAGGACTTGGTGGCGGCGTCCTTCATGTACTGGATGGCCTCTTCCTGGGGCATGACCTTGGCCAGAGTGAAGAAAGCGGACTGCAGGATGGTGTTGGTGCGCTTGCCCATGCCGATCTCCTTGGCCAGGTCGATGGCATTGATGGTGTACAGCTGAATGTCGTTCTCAGCGATGTAGCGCTTGGCGTTGGCGGACAGGTGGTGCGCCAGCTCCTCGTCGGACCACTGGCAGTTGATCATGAAGACACCGCCGGGCTTGACGTCGCGGACCATGGGGAAGTCCTTGGTCACGTAGGAGGGGTTGTGGCAGGCCACGAAGTCGGCCTTGTTGATGTAGTAGGGGCTGCGGATGGCCTTGTCGCCGAAGCGCAGGTGGCTGATGGTCACGCCGCCGGTCTTCTTGGAGTCGTACTGGAAGTAGGCCTGGACGTACTTATCGGTGTGGTCGCCGATGATCTTGATGGAGTTCTTGTTGGCGCCGACGGTGCCGTCGCCGCCCAGACCCCAGAACTTGCACTCGATGGTGCCTTCAGCGGCAGTGTTGGGAGCCTTGTGCTCGGGCAGAGAGCTGTTGGTGACGTCGTCCACGATGCCCATGGTGAAGTGGTTCTTGGGGGCGTCCTGAGCCAGGTTCTCATACACAGCGAAGACGCTGCGGGGAGGAGTATCCTTGGAGCCCAGACCATAGCGGCCAGCCACGACGGTCTTGTCGGTGATGCCGGCGCCGGCCAGAGCGGTGATGACGTCCATGTACAGAGGATCGCCCAGAGCGCCGGGCTCCTTGGTGCGGTCCAGGACGGCGATCTTCTTGGCGGTGGCGGGGATGGCGGTGATCAGCTTGTCGGCCTTGAAGGGGCGGTACAGGCGGACCTTGATCAGGCCGACCTTCTCGCCGTGGGCGTTCAGGTAGTCGATGACTTCCTCAGCCACGTCGCAGATGGAACCCATGGCGATGATGACGCGGTCAGCGTCGGCAGCGCCGTAGTAGTTGAACAGCTGGTAGTCGGTGCCCAGCTTGGCGTTGACCTTGCCCATGTACTCCTCGACGATTTCAGGCAGAGCGTCGTAGTAGGGGTTGCTGGCCTCGCGGTGCTGGAAGAACACGTCGCCGTTCTCGTGAGAGCCGCGCATGGTGGGGTGCTCGGGGTTCAGAGCGCGCTTGCGGAACGCCTCGACGGCGTCCATATCCACCATCTCAGCCAGGTCCTTGTAGTCCCAGATAGCGACCTTCTGGATCTCGTGGGAGGTCCGGAAGCCGTCGAAGAAGTTGATAAAGGGAACGCGGCCCTTGATGGCGGCCAGATGGGCCACGGGAGCCAGGTCCATAACCTCCTGCACGTTGCCCTCGGCCAGCATGGCGAAGCCGGTCTGGCGGCAGGCCATGACGTCGGAGTGGTCGCCGAAGATGTTCAGAGACTGAGCGGCCACGGTACGGGCGGAGACGTGGAACACGGCGGGCATCAGCTCACCGGCGATCTTGTACATATTGGGGATCATCAGCAGCAGGCCCTGAGAAGCGGTGTAAGTGGTGGTCAGGGCGCCGGCGTTCAGAGAGCCGTGAACGGTACCGGCGGCGCCGGCCTCGGACTGCATCTCGATAACCTTAACAGTGGTGCCGAAGATATTCTTCTGACCCTGAGCCGCCCACTGATCCACGTAGTCGGCCATGGGGCTGGACGGAGTGATGGGGTAAATGCCGGCTACCTCGGTAAAGGCGTAGCTGACATAGGCCGCAGCGTTGTTGCCGTCCATGGTTTTGAACTTTCTTGCCATAGAGTTCCCTACTTTCTTCTGATTTTGGGGGACAAACGGAGGGGACCGCCTGTCCATATTCCATACATGTCTGTTGACTCCCTGTCCATGCTGCCTGCGTCCGGCGGAAGCGCCGCCTACGCAATCATTTTGGTTATAATGTTCATAACTGTTCTGTTATGACCGTACATGACAGTACCGCTCCCCATGGAAATGGGGAGCGGATGAGTCTATTTCGACGCCCATTAGTCTATCACTTTTCCCTCTGTTTGTAAATCCAATCAAGCAAATTTTTTCTTGTTTTTTACCTCGGTATCACCAAATTGTTATATCTTATCAACTCCTCTCCGATCCTCATTGCATTCCTCGCCGGAAGCAGGTACAATAAGGAATGATATTTCATTGGATGCGTCCGCCGAGGCGGACCAAGAAATTCATGGAGAGGAGAGGACCGCCATGGTCTGTTCCATCCGTTCGCTGGGCCTCCACGGGGTGTCCGGCTATCTGGTGTCCGCCGAGTGCGACCTGTCCGGCGGCCTGCCCGCCTTTACCGTGGTGGGGCTGCCCGACGCTGCCGTCAACGAGGCCCGGGAGCGGGTCCGGGCCGCCATCAAAAACTGCGGGTTCACCTTCCCCGTCAGCCGTATCACCGTCAACCTAGCCCCCGCCCACTTGAAGAAGGTGGGCACACTGTATGACCTGCCCATGCTGGTGGGCATTCTGTGTGCGGGAGGACAGCTGAAGCTGAAGGAAGAAAACTGCGCCTTTCTGGGTGAGCTGTCCCTGTCGGGAAAGCTGCGGCCCTGCGCCGGGATGCTGCCCATGGCCCTGGCCGCCAAACGGGAGGGCATCGAGGTTCTGTACGTCCCGGAAGAGAATGCCGCCGAGGCCACCCTGGCCGACGGTCCTGTCATCTACCCCGTCCGGGATGTGGGACAGCTGGTCCGCCATCTGACCGGTGAAGAGCCCATCTCCCCCACCCAGCCCTGGCAGCCCTGGGGCCACACGGTCCGCTGCCCCGACTTCGACCAGGTCAAGGGTCAGGAGGCGGTGAAGCGGGCTCTGGAGATCGCCGCGGCGGGCGGGCACAACGTTCTTATGTCCGGCCCCCCAGGGTCCGGCAAGTCCATGCTGGCCCGGAGGCTCCCTGGCATTCTGCCCGACATGACCCGGCAGGAGGCCCTGGAGGCCACCGAGATCCACTCGGTCATGGGCCTCACCACCTCGGACCACCCCCTTATCGACCAGCGGCCCTTCCGCTCGCCCCACCACACCGTCTCCCCCATGGGGATGGCCGGGGGCGGCTCCAATCCCCGGCCCGGGGAGATTTCCCTAGCTCACAACGGAGTTCTGTTTCTGGATGAGCTGCCCGAGTTCCCCAAGGAGGTGCTGGAGGTCCTGCGCCAGCCCCTGGAGGACGGCCAGGTCCAGATTTCCCGGGCTGCGGGCACCGTCACCTACCCCAGCCGGTTCATGCTGGTGTGCGCCATGAACCCCTGCAAGTGCGGCTGGTACGGCCACCCCTCGGGCCGGTGCCGCTGTACCGAAACTGAGGTCAAAAAATACCTATCCCGGCTGTCCGGCCCTCTGCTGGACCGGATGGACATTTTCGTGGAGGTGGCCGCGCTGGAGTTTGACGAGCTGTCCCGCCGGGAGCCAGCCGAATCCTCCGTCCAAGTCAAACAGCGGGTGGACCGGGCCCGGGCCGTCCAAATGGAGCGCGGGAAGCCCGGCGGCGCCCCCTGCAACGCCCAGCTGGGTCAGGAGGAGCTGGCTCGCTTCTGCGCTCTGGACGAGAGCTGTCAGCGGCTGATGAAGGGGGCCTTTGACCGGATGGGCCTCACCGCCCGGAGCTATGATCGGATTTTAAGGGTTGCCCGCACCATCGCCGACCTGGACGGCAGCGAAAGCATTCAGGCTCACCACCTGGCTGAGGCCCTGCAATATCGGCCGCCCGAATATTTAAGGCGGTAATCCGCCCATCAATAAAAAATGAGGTCAAAGGGAATCCTCCCTTTGACCTCATTTTTATGCCTCCTTGAACAGTGCAAAGCCCTGTTTTCCGGTCTGCTTCACCTGGTAGAGGGCCCGGTCGGCTCGTTCCAGCAGCCCCCCAAGGCCAATTTTCGCCCCGGCCAGGCAGGCGCCCATGCTGACCGTCAGGCCGATCTCCGGAGCCGCCGCCGCGACGGCCCGACAGAGCGCTTCCCCCCGCTCCCGCAGCCGCGTTTCATCCTCTGCCGACCTCAGGATCATCACGAATTCGTCTCCGCCAATCCGGCCCACCACATCTCCAGGGCCCGCCGTACCGGCCAGAGCTTGCGCCACTTTTTGCAGCGCCAAATCCCCCCGCAGGTGGCCGAATGTGTCGTTGATCCGCTTCAAATCGTCCACATCCAGAAGGAACAGTGCAATCTGCTCCTCCTCATTCAGCACCCGGACTGCCTCTTCCTCCAGCCCGCGGCGGTTTAAAAGACCGGTAAGCCGGTCCGTACAGGCCAAGTTCCACAGCCGCTCCAGCCTGGGGTCCGGAGCCACATTCAGCTGCTCCAGCAGACCATCCACGCCTCGAAAGGGCTTCTCCCCCTCGGGCCCCCGCAGCATACCGCTCCATGTCCCGTCCGTACAGTGCAAATGGATGACATAGTCTTTTTCCATGGTCAGGCTCCCGCGCTTTCTTTCTGTAATCTATCCTATTTTAACGCCTCACCCTGCCATTTGTCAATTATAACTATCATTTTGATAATGTATGGTTATCATTTTGATTGTAGAATAGTAAGTAAAGAGGTGATGGCCAATGATGTCAGAAAAGATCAAGCTGCTTCGTGAGCAGTCCGGTTGGACCCAAGCGGAGCTGGCCAGACGTCTGGTCACCACCCGCTCCAGCGTCAACGCCTGGGAAAGCGGCATTTCCATGCCCTCCACCCAGTATATTGTGGAACTCTCCCGTATTTTTCACGTCTCCACCGACTATCTCTTCGGTCTAAAACAGAATCAGACTCTGGACGTCTCCGGCCTGCCTCCGGAGCAGATTGCCACGTTGGCCCACCTGGTGGAGTTCCTCCGCCTTGGAATCAGCTGAATCATTTCTCTCCAACGAGCGGAACACCCCCTCATTCAACTCTCTTTATGCAGTACCTTCCCCTCTATGGGAAGGCTTTTTATGGTTCCCAACTGGACATTTCGCAGTTTTTCCGATATAATCCCTTTGCGAGAAAAGGTAGAACGAAAGGAACTTTAAATAATATGAACGAAATGATTCTGCTGAAGCTGGGTGAGCTGGTTCTGAAGGGTCTGAACCGCCGCAGCTTTGAGGATAAGCTCCAGGCCAACATCCACCGCCGCCTGAAGGACCTGGGCCAGTTTAAGGTCTACACCCGTCAGTCCACCACCTATGTGGAGCCCAAGAACGAGGACTGCGACATGGACGGGGCCTATGAGGCCATGAAGAAGGTCTTCGGCGTGGTGGGCCTGTCCCGCGCCCGTGCCTGCGACAAGGATAAGGACGCCATTCTGGCCGCCTGCCGGGAGTACCTGGACGACCAGCTGACCGCCGCCCGCACCTTCAAGGTGGAGACCAAGCGGGCGGATAAGACCTTCCCCATGACCTCCATTCAGCTCAGCCAGTACGTGGGCGGCGAGCTGGACGAGCTGTACCCCAACCTCCAGGTCGACGTCCACCACCCTGAGCTCACTGTCCACGTGGAGGTCCGGGACTACGCCGCCTTTGTCCACGCCGATCCCGAGCCCGGTGCGGGCGGCCTGCCCGTGGGCATCAACGGCCGTGCCGTCTCCCTGCTGTCCGGCGGCATCGACTCCCCCGTGTCCAGCTACATGATTGCCAAGCGGGGCGTGGCCCTGGAGATGGTCCACTTCTTCTCCTACCCCTACACCTCCCCCGAGGCCAAGGAGAAGGTCATCGAGCTGGCCCGGCTGCTCACCCCCTACACCGGCCATCTCACCATCCATGTAGTCCCCTTCACCGCCATTCAGGAGGAGCTGCGCCGCTCCTGCCCCGAGGAGCTTTTCACCATCATTATGCGCCGCTTTATGATGCGCATTTCCCAGCGGGTGGCCCAGCGCTGCGGGGCCAAGGCCCTGGTCACCGGCGAGTGCCTGGGCCAGGTGGCCAGCCAGACCATGGAGGCCATGGCCGTCACCGGCGCGGTGGTGGAACTGCCCGTCCTGCGCCCCTGCATTGGCCTGGACAAGGAGGAGATCGTCCAGATCTCCCGGAAGATCGGCACCTACGACACCTCCATTCTACCCTATGAGGACTGCTGCACCGTCTTCACCCCCCGGCATCCCCGTCTGCGCCCCCTGCCCGGCGAAGTGGAGTACGCCGAGGAAAAGCTGGACATCGAGGCCATGGTGGACGAGGCCGTAGCCGGCATCGAACGCATTTGGGTGTAAGCCATGGGACTGCGCCTTGCCCGGCTGGAGGACTGCGCCGACCTGCTGGCCATCTATGAGCAGTATATCCAGACCCCCATCACCTTTGAGTACGAGCTGCCCTCCCGGGAGGAGTTCACCCAGCGGATCACCTCCATCTCAGCGGAATACCCCTACCTGGTGTGGGAGGAGGGTGAGAAAATCCTGGGCTACGCCTATGCCCACCGCCTGGCGGAGCGGGCAGCCTACCAGTGGAGCGCCGAACTGTCCATCTATGTGGACCGCTCCGCCGTAGGAAAGGGCCTTGGGCGGAAGCTGTACGGCGCTCTGGTGGAGCTGTTGAAGCTCCAGGGGGTGCGGACGGCCTATGCCCTGGTCTGTACGCCGAACCCAGCCAGCGAGGGGCTGCACCGGTCCGTGGGCTTCCGCACACTGGCCGTTCACCCCAACACCGGGTATAAAAACGGGGCCTGGCGGGACCTGACCTGGTTTGAAAAGGCCATTGGAGACTATAACCAAACACCAAAACCAATGATTTCTATTACTCAGATACCAGCGGAAAACATCATGCAGATTCTATTTTCTTTCTCCAAAGAATAGACGAATACCGGAAGGAGCTTCATATGTTGTTGCCCTACCTATGTCTCTTAGGCCTCATCTTGCTTTTTCTTTTTTCTTTCGCACTTATCCATTTTTCTTCTCAAGACCACGGCTTCCAGCCAACCGTGTTCTCTCGAAAAAGAGAAATTATGGATCACATTCCTCTCAAAAATCAGGAGGGTGAACTTTCCAGAGAGTTTTGTATCACGATTGGCGGATATGAGCGCATCCCGGGTATTTCTCAATGGGGCATTTCCCGACTCATGATTTCTCAGCGCTTGTATTTATCCACTCATAGATGTGATCAAATCACAATCAGAGATGATTGCGGCGGCTTTATTGGTCATCTTCCCGTCAATACACCTAATTTTTCTGATATTTTGCTCCGCCTGCAACAAAAACGTCAAGTCGATGCCCGCGTTCTGGACATCGATCGAGATAGAGGGCGATTGTTCTGTGATCTGCAAATTATAGTCTATGATAAAGCCGACGATTATACCGCTACCACGGTTTATCCTCCCTATCACTGCCTTATGTGCAAAAAAGGTATGTGGCTCGAAAAAACTCCACAAATTTGCTCCGACTGCCTAAAGCGGTGTTCTAATGACCCCGCAATCGCAAAGCGCGCCAAAAAACTATCTGATATTTAAAATGCCGTCAACTGTTTTTCAGTTTGCATCTGTCAAGCAAAAGTAGACACAAATAATACTGTTCGATATACTGTACCTTTTCCTCTTGAGTAAATACTCTGTGTTTCTTCCCTTTAGGCGAACCCATTTATCTCACCTCCTTCCTTGCCGCTATTATACAAAAAAGTAGACACCAC
>Ga0129308_1000567_pt1 | contig 52654 bp, 43 predicted proteins | sample L827metagenome_FD_94440 | JGI IMG/M metagenome (GOLD analysis project Ga0129308, IMG submission 94440) | Ring-tailed lemur group fecal microbial communities from Wisconsin, USA - L827 metagenome | ecosystem: Host-associated > Mammals > Digestive system > Large intestine > Fecal | place: USA... | reverse complement strand
GGCAACAAGAAGTACATGAACATGAAGCACTTAGAAGTGGCTTTGGAAGACACCTCTATTGCTGGCTGACCTCATTCAGCCGGAGTCTGCAAACTATTTTGCGCATAACTCTTGACACTACCGAGGGACAAAGCCGATGGCCGTAGCAGGGTTAATTTCCTGAATCAGCTCCAGCAGCTTATCCACATCGGCCTCCTCATTGAAGATCAGATTGGCAAACTCCTTCTCGCCGTGAACAAGGATCAGCCGGTAATAGTAGTAGGCGGGGCTGTCATCCGGCTGGCACTCGCTGATGCGGCAGAAGGCCCGGTCAATGTAGTCATAAGGGACATAGTATTTTTTACCCAGATCCCGATAATACAGGCACAGCTTCCCCAGCCGGACACGACCGATGGCCTGGGCCGCCTCATAGTCAGCAACATGCTCCGCATCGCTGATATGTTTCTTATCGACACCTTTGAATCTCAGTTTTCCAAATCCGAACATTCACTGTCACCTGCTTTCTTTTTTTCTCCAGGAAGCGTACCAGCTTTCCGGCAGCTTGTTTGCAATCAGCGCGCCCAGGCATCCGGCCACCAGGCCAACCACAATGCCGCCCAGCACATCGGAAGGGAAGTGCACCACCAGGTAGATGCGGGCGATGCCCATCAAAAAGGCAAAAATAAAGGCCGTCCAGCTATATTTCTTGTTGCCCATGAGGAAGAGGGCCGTCATGGTGGAAAAGGCGGCGGTGGTGTGACCGGAAGGGAAGCTGTGGTCGCTCTCCACATTTTGCCCTACCAGCAGCCACAGCTGATAAAAGAGGCTGCTTTCATCGGCATAGGGGCGGGGCCTTGCAATGACCACCTTCAGCCAGACATTGGTAAATAAAGCCCCGATGGCCACCGCCAGAAGCATGGCCGTGCCATAGCGGCGGGTGGGGCGGTATACCATCAGCGCCAGGCTCAGCAGCACCAGAAAGATGCCGCCCTTCCCCAAAAGAGAAACAAACTCAAAAAACGGGGTGAAAAAACCGCCGCCCAGGGTATACAGCTGATGCACCAGAAGAGTAATGCTCTGGTCAAAAGCGGCAAAGGTGTTGTTGATCCACAATGCCGCGGCAGTGATCTCCATAATCATATCCTCCACAAATAGTAGAAGCATTTTATCACAGGTTCACATTCTTTGTCTACAGACTTTTGAATATTTGCCCAAAGCAGGCACAAAATACTGTCAGTACAATGGAGGAGGAAAAGACCATGAAACGTAAGTTTATTTCCGTGTTTACTCTGGTTCTGGCAGCATTGCTTGGTACAGGGCTGGCCTACCCGGCTTTGGCCGCAGGCAGCGCCCCGGTAGCGGAGAATCTGGAGCTGCGCACCTACAAAAATGTCTCCGTCAGCGGACAGCTCAGCGCCTTTGATCCGGAGAACGATGTGGTGGAATACCAGATCTGCACTCAGCCGGTGAAGGGCTATATCGAGCTGGCCACCGATGGCAGCTTTGTCTACACCCCGGGTCAGGATAAGAAGGGGAAGGACTACTTTGGCTACAAGGCCATTGATGCCGAGGGTAACAGCTCCCAGGAGGCCACGGTGATCATCCGTATTGAGAAGCAGAAAAAAGGGGTCAGCTATTCTGACATGAAGGGCAGTGCCGGAGAGTATGCCGCGCTGCTGCTCAGTGAAGAGGAAGTGTTCACCGGTGAACAGATCGGCGGAGAATACTGCTTTTATCCCGACCGTGCGGTGACCCGGGGGGAATTTCTCAGCATGTGCATGATCGTGGCCGATGAGCCGGTGATCTCCGCCGTCATGAACACCGGCTACAGTGATGATGAGGACATTCCCGCCTGGATGAAGCCCTATGTGACTGCCACGGTGATGAAGGGCATGGACGACCCTGCTGCCGGTGGCCTAGGCAACTGCTTCCAGCCAGAGGCCAGTATCACCCGCTCTGAGGCGGTGACCATGCTGAACAAGGCGCTGGGCCTCAATGACGTCAGCTATCTCCAGCTGGATGCCGCCTTACAGCCGGAGGTGGCCCAGGCCTGCGCCAACCTCACCGCCTCCGGGATCATCCGGGAGGGCAATCTGGTGGAGGAGACCATGAGCCGCATGGATGCGGCAGAGCTGCTCAGCAAGGCGCTGGAGCTGATGAGCAGAAGATAAAAACACAGAGGGCCTTATAAGGCTCTCTGTGTTTATTTCAGCTTATTTCAGACCGTATACATACTTGAATACCAGCTTTTTAACCCAGGGGAGGGCGGCGTAGGTTTCGTTTCGCAGCTGCTCCAGCGCCTGCCGCCCGGCTTGCAGCGCCTTGGCACTTTCAAGGCCACGACCATAGAAAGCCTGCTGGGCGTTCTTCGTGATGACGGCTGGCATCTCAGCGCCAAAGGCACAGATGCTTTTCGCGCAGCGCCAGATATTGATGGCGGCCTTGTTCCGTTCTCCGCCCAGCAGCCGCTTCCAGCGATAGCGCCTGAGCACATACCAGAGGACGGGTGCGGCCAGCAAAAGCAGCAGGGCCAGCAGTGCCAGCAGCAGGAGAGAGACCTTGCCGCCGGCAGGATCCGGTTCCCCATCTTCTCCGCTCTCACGATTTTCTGCATCGGCCTGATTGCCGGCATATTCCGGGGCGGGGGAGGGCACAGGCTCCGGCGTGGGCAGGGGCTCCTCCTGGCCGGGCTGCGTCGTTTCCGCGGGTTCCTCTCCGCTGTCACCGCTGCCGTCCAGACTGCCGGGAGTGACCTCCACCGGCACCCAGCCGATGCCGTCAAGATACACCTCTACCCAGGCGTGCTCATTCAGCCGGCGCACCTCCACCGGGGTATCTGCCTCCGCCTTCACCAGCACACCGGTGACCGGACGGGCGGGAATGCCCAAAGCCCGGTACATGGCAGCGGCGGCTGTAGCGAAGTGGACGCAATAACCCTCGGCGCCCCCTGTCAGCAGGTAGACTGCATAGTCCTCACTGGGATAGGGCGGGGTATCAATATTGTATTCCCCACTGTTTCTCACATATTCAGCCACCAGAGATACCCGATCCAGCACATCCTCGGCTTCCAGGGCGTTTTCCCGGGCAATATCCAAAAGGGCGGAACGGGTGTCCTCCGGCAGCGCCAGATAGCTGCCGTAGACAAACTGCCGGTAGGAAAGCTCCGCGTCCCGCAGCTCCCGGGGCAGGGCCAGTGAGCGATAGCTGCCCTCATAGACCATGCGGCTGAGGGTGTATGTCCGCTCATTTCCCAAGGCGTAAGCATCGCTGTCAAGATCCCGGTTGGTGTAATAGGGGAGATACAGTAAGCCACCATCCGCGCCTTCCAGCGCAATGCGGATATCCTCCCAGTCTGCCAGGCCACTGTTTTCAACTGCCCGGGCGGCAAAGTTGGGAACGGTGCCACCGGGGTATGCCGAGGCGGTGTTCCAGCCGGTACCGGTATAGCTGCCATAGGAGCAGTAACGCAGATAAATATAGCCGCTGCGCTGGGCGGTCACATGCATCAGAACTTCCTGAAGCTGCTCCTCATTGGTGACGGCGGTAATATCCAGGCGGCCCGCACCGTCATCCCAACGGGGATGATCTCCATTTCCTTGCCCATCGCCTTCCGGCAGGGGCAGATCCAGGGGAAGCATCTCGCCTTCCCCTGGCTGAAGCAGCGCGGAAACTTTGCCGCTCAGCTCCTGGGCCAAGGCCATCAGGCTCATGTCCTGCTGCTGAGGGTCATAGCTGTCCGGCCCTTTGAAAAGCAGCAAAATGCAGAGCACAAGGGCAACCGGCAGGATCAGGACAAAGAAGCTGCGGCCCAGATTGCCGTCCCGCTCCTGGAGCCGCCCGGTGCAGAGCAGCAGTGCCGCGAAGAGACTGAGACAGAGCATGATCCAGGCCGGGATCAACCCATAGACCAGCAGGCACAGAAAGGCCACCGGAACGCACACCAGCATACTGAGAAACACCCGTTCCTCCCGGGAATTGAGGGTCAGGCCCAGCAGAGCGGCCAGCACAAAGCCCAGAACCAGCAGGGCCTCCGTATGGCTCTGCACCTGGGAAACCAGCTCCACCTGGGCATTGGTGGCAAAGCGGAGGTAATAGGTCACGGCAATTTTATCCAGAATATCGTTGAACTGGGCGGACAGCATCTCCCAGCGCCCCAGGCAGAACAGGGCAATCAGCAACCCACACAGCAGCAGCCCCGGCAGCTTGTAGGGCAGGAAGCTGAACACCAGAGAGCAAAACAGCACCGCCGCCAGCAGGAACAGCGGCAGCCGCTGGTCGGCCTCCAGACCAAAGCTGCAAAGGATCAGATGTACCAGGGGGATCACCGACAGCAGCATCAAAAACAGGGTGGTGATCCGGTTCAGAAGGCGGTTCATTGCCAGCGCACCTCCCCCTGATCCACATAGAACACCCGGCTATACTGGCCGCTCACCTCGCCGCAGGGGTTCCCCGGGCAGGAGAGGAGCCGCCGCATGGCCCGCAGGCAGTCCGTCTCATTCTCCACCTGGGCGCTGAGACTGCCGCCAAAGTGGATGCTGTGCTTGATGTTGGCCGCGCACAGCCGCAGGGACAGCCAGTACAAATGGGCCAGATCCGCCTCCCCAAAGCTTTGCAGCAGGACGGCAGTGCCCTCATCCACCGGCTCCAGCGGTTCACGGATGATGATCTCATCGGTTTTGGAGGACAGCTTCCAGTGGATGGAATTGACACTGTCACCCGGCCGGTAAGGCCGCAGCTCGTGCTCCTCGGCATAGCCGCCGCCGGGCTTGGGCCGGTAGCGGGAAAAGACCGGGGGCAGGGCTTCCAGACTGTCCATATTCCCGGGGGCCTCCGGCCGGGGCATCACGATGCAGCCCACGCTGCCGCTCTCCCGGGGCCGCAGGGCCAGCAGGCCAAAATAGCTGTAGGCTTTCAGATTTTCCAGACTGCAAAGCAGCATCCCGCTGCTGCCGGTGTCCAGGGTCACAAGGCTCACGCTGTCTGACACCAGAGCGAAGCGCATATCCCGCACCATCTCCTGCCCGGTAAACACGTTTTGGACGCGCAGCGTAAAGCTGCATATTCTCACTGGCAGCAGCCGCCGGCAGGAGAAGCGGATGCGCAGTTCCGCCCCTTCGCCCAGATTGACACTGTTCGGGGCAGAGCAGCGGATACGCAGCGAGCGCATACAGGGGATGGACAGCAGCGTCAGCACCGGGGGCAGCAGAATCACTGCCCACAGCAGATATTCACCGAACCAGCCCACATAGGTGCGGCTGAAAATATAGGCCCCGGCCATGGCCAAAAAATAGTAAAACAGATTCAGCCAGCACATATTACCGCATTTCCGGCGCCTTTACCCCGGCAAAAAGTTCCTCCACCACTGCCCGCTGCTTGCGGAAGGACTGGTTCTCCTGGGCCCAGATCAGCCGGTGCTGAATGGCCTCCGCAAAGACAAAGCGGATATCCGAGGGCAGCACAAAGTCCCGCCCCTGAATCCAGGCGGTGGCTTTGGCCAGGGCGGTGAGGGACAGAGCGGCCCGGGGGCTTGCCCCCTGTAAAATCCGCTGGTCGCTGCGGGTTGCGGTGCAGAGCTTGACGATATAGTCGATCAGAGCATCCTTGATGTATACCTGATCCGCTTCCCGGCGGATGCCCAGCAGCTCTTCCCGGCTGGTGACCTGCTGCACCTGATCCAGCCCCAGGCCCTGCTGCCGGCGGCGGATCATCTCCGCCTCGGCGGCGGGATCGGGATAGCCCATGGACAGGCGGATCATGAACCGGTCCAGCTGGGAGTCGGGCAGCATCTGGGTACCCTTTGCCCCGGTGGGGTTCTGGGTGGCGATGACCATAAAGGGCTGGGGCACCGGATAGGTCAGGTTGTCCACCGTCACCTCGCCCTCCTCCATGGCTTGAAGCAGGGCGGACTGGGTGCGGCTGGTGGCCCGGTTCAACTCGTCGGCCAGAAAGAGATTGCAAAGGATGGCGCCCCGCTGATAGTGCATCTCCCCGCTGTTCTTGTCATAAATGGAGTAGCCGGTAATATCGGAGGGCAGCACGTCCGGCGTGAACTGCACCCGGTTGTAGTCCAGACCCAGAGCCTTGGAAAAGGCTACCGCCATGGTGGTTTTGCCTACGCCGGGAATGTCCTCCATCAGGATGTGTCCGCCGGCCAGAATGGCCAGCAGCATCTTGATGATGACCTCATCCTTTCCAACGATGGCTTTCCCCACCTCGTAGACGATCTGCTTTGCGCTGCCAATGGAATCAATGGTTTTCATATTTTTCTCCAAGTCTTTCAATAATGTCTTAATTATATCATGCCAGATTACCCGGTTCAAGGGCGTAAAGGATATCTTGTGGTTTCGTGGTAAGCGTGGTATAATAATTTCTCAATGACAAAAAATGCGGATGCCCTTCCGAAGGAGAAACAGATGGATCAATTTAAGCTGGTTTCCCAGTATCAGCCCACCGGCGACCAGCCGGAGGCGATCGATGCCCTGGTAGCCGGGATCGAAAACGGAATAGACGAGCAGGTGCTGCTGGGTGTCACCGGCAGCGGAAAGACCTTTACCATGGCCAATGTGATTGCCCGGCTGAACCGGCCCACCCTGGTGCTGGCCCATAACAAGACCCTGGCAGCCCAGCTTTGCAGCGAATTTCGGGAGTTTTTTCCGGAAAATGCGGTGGAGTATTTCGTGTCCTACTACGATTACTACCAGCCGGAGGCCTATATTGCCCATACGGACACCTTTATTGAGAAGGACTGCTCCATCAATGACGAGATCGAGCGGCTGCGCCACAGCGCCACGGCAAGTCTCTTCGAACGTAAAGACGTAATTGTGGTGGCTTCTGTTTCCTGCATTTATGGTTTGGGTGACCCCATTGACTATGCCAATATGGTGATCTCCCTCCGCCCGGGCCAGACCCGGGATTTTGACGAGCTGCTGCGCAAGCTGATCGAGATCCGGTATGAGCGCAATGATATCGCCTTTGAGCGGAATATGTTCCGTGTCCGGGGGGACACGGTGGAGATTTTCCCCGCCTACGCCAACGATAAGGCCATCCGGGTGGAGTTCTTCGGGGACGAGATCGACCGGATCAGTGAGATCAATGTGGTCACCGGCCAGGCCACACGCTACCTGAACCATGTGGCCATCTATCCCGCCAGCCACTATGTGACCACCAAAGAAAAGATGGCCTCCGCCATTGAGCGTATCCGGAAGGAATGCGATGAGCGGGTGGCGTTCTTCCAGGAGCAGAACCGGCTGATCGAGGCCCAGCGCATCAAGCAGCGCACGGATTATGATATTGAGATGATGCAGGAGCTGGGTTACTGCACCGGGATTGAGAACTATTCCCGGGTCATTTCCGACCGGGCACCGGGCAGCCCGCCCATGACCCTGCTGGACTATTTCCCTAAAGACTTCCTGCTCTTTGTGGATGAAAGCCATGTGACCCTGCCCCAGGTGCGGGCCATGTACCGGGGGGATCGGGCCAGAAAGGAATCCCTGGTGGATTACGGCTTCCGCCTGCCCTCTGCCTTTGATAACCGCCCGCTGAAGTTTGAGGAGTTTACCGAGAGAATCCATCAGCGGGTCTATGTCTCCGCTACCCCCGGCGATTATGAGCGGGAGCGGGCGGGCCAGGTGGTGGAGCAGATCATCCGCCCTACGGGTCTGCTGGATCCGGAAATTTTTGTCCGCCCGGTGGAGGGACAGATCGACGATCTGATCGGCGAGATCAATGCCAAGATCGAAAAAGGCCAGCGCAGTCTGGTGACTACTCTGACCAAGAAAATGGCGGAGGATCTTTCCGATTACTTTACCAATTCCGGCATTCGCTGCCGGTATATGCACCACGACATCGGTACCATTGAGCGTATGGAGATCATCCGTGACCTGCGGCTGGGTGAATTTGATGTGCTGGTGGGCATCAACCTGCTGCGTGAGGGCCTGGATATCCCGGAGGTGGGTTTGGTTGCCATTCTGGACGCGGACAAGGAGGGCTTCCTCCGCAGTGAGACCAGCCTGATCCAGACCGTGGGCCGGGCGGCCCGCAATGCCGAGAGCATGGTCATCATGTACGCCGATACGGTGACACCCTCCATGCGTGCCTGCATCAATGAGACGGCCCGCCGCCGGGAAAAGCAGCAGGCCTATAACACCGCCAACGGGATCGTGCCCAAGACCATTGTTAAGAGCGTCCGGGAACTGATCGAGATCTCTACCGATACCCAGCCGGTGCGCCGTGCCGACGGCACCAAGCTCACCGACCGGGAGCGGCGGGAGCTGATTGCCCAGCTGGAGGACAAGATGCGCAAAGCGGCCAAGATGCTGGAATACGAGATCGCGGCACAGCTGCGGGACGAGATCATTCGCCTGCGGGGAGAGAAATGATGGACGGAAAATTTGCCCGGCAAAACCAGCGCGGGTTCAGCTCCCGCCAACGAAGTAAGGAGACTGGCATATGAAACTAATGATCCTGGACGGCAACAGCATTGTTAACCGGGCCTTTTACGGGGTGCGTCCCCTGAACGCGCCGGACGGCACCCCCACCAACGCCATATACGGTTTTCTTGCCATTTTACAGCGCCTGCTGGAAGAACAGCAGCCCCAGGCGGTCTGTGTCAGCTTTGACCTGAAAGCGCCCACCTTCCGCCATCATCAGTATGAGGCCTACAAGGCCCAGCGCAAGGGGATGCCGGAGGAACTGGCGGCCCAGATGCCCATTCTGAAAGAGGTCCTGGATGCCATGGGCATCCGCCGCTATGAGCTGGAGGGATACGAGGCCGACGATATTCTGGGCACCGCTGCCGCCATTTGTGAGAAAAGCGGCTGGGAATGTGTTATTGTCACCGGGGATAAGGACAGCCTTCAGCTCATCAGTGACACCACCAGCGTCTGCAACGTAAAGACCCGCATGGGCCAGACTGAGACGATATTGTATACCCCGGCGCGCTTTCAGGAGGAATACGGCTTTGCCCCGCCGCTGATGGTGGACTTGAAAGCCCTGATGGGGGACAGCTCAGACAATATCCCCGGCGTCCCCGGTGTGGGGGAAAAGACCGCCATGGATCTGGTGCGGCGCTACGGGGAAATAAAGAATATCTATGAGAATCTGGACAGCCTGGAAATCAAGGAGGGCGTGCGCAAAAAGCTGGCCCAGGGCCGGGAAAGCGCGGAGATGTCCTACTGGCTGGCCACCATCCTTCGGGATATACCGCTGGATTTTAAGCCCGGGGAGAATCTCTGGAATAAAGACTACACCGGCGCTCTTTATGGGCTTTTCAAGCGCCTGGGCTTCAACAAGTTCATTGAAAAATGGGGCCTGACGGAGAGCGGGGAGACGGACATAACAGAGGAAAGCACCCATCTGCCCCGGCGGGAGCTTGGCTCTGCTGAGGAACTAGAGGCGCTGATTGCCGCGGTAAAAGCGGCAGAGCGAGTGGCAGTATATCCACTGGAAGGCCTGGATCATATGGAGCTTTGCGACGGTCGAACCGTCTATGATGCCGCCTGGAACCGCTGCGGCGATGGCTATGACCGGCTGCTCTCGGCGGTGTTTTCCCCGGAAGTGAAAAAGACCGGCCACAACGTGAAGGATCTGATGGGCCTGCTGCTGAAGGAGGGCCTGTCTATCGAAGGCTTCGTGTTTGATACGGCGCTGGCTGCCTACCTGCTGGAGGCTACCGAGAACGACTATGCCTTGGAGCGGATCTCCGTCCGTTATACCGGTGGGGAGAAATTCGGGGCCGAGGCGGTGTTTGCCCTCTGCCCGGTGCTGGAGGAAAAGCTTGGGGCGCTGGGCATGGAGGAACTGTATTTTCAGGCGGAGATGCCCCTCTGCGCCGTACTGGCGGAGATGGAGGACACAGGCTTTTTCGTTGACCGGAAGGCCCTCTATGATTTCGGCGAAAGTCTGAACGCCGGCATTGCCCAGCTGCAGCAGAGTATCTGGAACCATGCGGGCCATGAATTCAACATCAATTCCCCCAAACAGCTGGGGGCGGTGCTCTTTGATGAACTGATGCTGCCCTACGGGAAAAAGACCAAAACCGGCTGGAGCACCAATGCCGATGTGCTGGAAAAGCTTCAGGGCAAGCATCCCATTGTGGACGAGGTGCTGGAATACCGGATGCTGACCAAGCTGAAATCCACCTATGCCGACGGGCTTTTGAAGGTGATCAGCGAGGATGGCCGCATTCACACCAATTTCCAGATGACCGTCACCGCTACCGGCCGCCTGTCCTCCACCGAGCCGAACCTGCAAAACATCCCTGTGCGAAAGAAACTGGGGGCCCAGATCCGCAACATGTTTGTGGCAGCGCCCGGTATGATGCTGGTGGACGCGGACTACAGCCAGATCGAGCTGCGGCTGCTGGCCCACATCTCCGGGGACGAGACCATGAAGGCGGCCTTTTTAAGCGGGGAGGATTTCCATACGGTCACCGCTTCCAATGTGTTCGGTGTCCCGGTCAGTGAGGTGACACCTACCCTGCGCAGCCGGGCCAAGGCCGTCAATTTCGGTATTGTCTATGGCATCTCTGCCTTCTCCCTGGCGCAGGATATCGGCGTATACCCCAACGAGGCCAAGGCCTATATGGATGCCTATCTGGAAAAATACCATGGCGTCCGGGACTATATGAAGCAAATTGTGGAGACGGCCAAGGCGCAGGGCTATGTTGCCACCATTTATGGCCGCCGCCGCTCCCTGCCGGAGCTGAAAAGTTCCAACTTCAATATGCGTTCCTTCGGGGAGCGGGTGGCGCTGAATATGCCGGTGCAGGGGACTGCTGCGGATATCATCAAGATCGCCATGGTGAACGTCCATCGCCGGCTGAAAGAGGAGGGACTGAAAGCCCGCCTGATTCTTCAGGTGCACGATGAGTTGATTGTGGAATGCCCCGGCGAGGAGGCAGAACAGGTGCGGCAGCTTCTGACGGAGGAGATGGAGAACGCTGCCCGGCTCAGTATCCCTCTGCTGGCGGAGGCCCACATCGGCCACAGTTGGGCGGAGGCACACTGATATGGCATACCGCATCGCAGATACTACAGAAGCCCACTTGGAACAGATCGAGGCCATTGAGCAGCAGTGCTTCTCCTGCCCCTGGACGATGGAGCAGCTGCGAAGCCAGCTTCCCGATGCCCGGCATGTGTTCCTTTCCGCTGTGGCGGAAGAGGGCACCGTTCTGGGCTATGTGGGCATGATGGTGGTGTTGGACGAGGGCTATATCTCCAATGTGGCGGTTGCCCCGGCCTACCGGCGGCAGGGGGTGGCGGATGCCCTCATCACCGCCCTGGCGGCCCGCAGTGAAGCGTTGGGGCTTGCCTTTGCCACCCTGGAAGTCCGCTCCGGAAATGAAGCGGCCAAAGCCCTTTATTTAAAGCATGGCTTTGTCCCTGTGGGCCGGAGAAAAAATTACTATGATCTTCCCAAAGAAGATGCTATACTGATGACACGTTTTTGGAAATGAGGCGCTGAACTTGAAGATACTTGCATTTGAATCCACCTGTGATGAAACCGCCGTCGCCATTGTGGAGGACGGCCGGAAGATTCTCACCGACCAGATCTTTTCCCAGGCCCAGCTCCATGCTGTTTATGGCGGCGTGGTGCCGGAGATCGCTTCCCGCTGCCATGTGGAGTCCATCTCCATTCTGGCCCAAAAGGCTATTGAGGCGGCGAACATCAGCCGGAATGAGATCGACGCAGTGGCCGTGTCCTACGCCCCCGGCCTGATCGGTGCGGTGCTGGTGGGGGTGAACTTTGCCAAGGCCTGCGCCCTGGCTTTGGGGGTTCCCCTGATCCCGGTGCACCATATCCGGGGCCATATCGCCGCCAATTACCTGGCCTATCCGGAACTGGAGCCGCCGTTTTTGTGTCTGGCCATTTCCGGCGGCAACACCCTTCTGGTGGATGTGCGCGGCTACACGGACATGAAGATCATCGGCTGCACCCGGGACGATGCGGCAGGGGAGTGCTTTGATAAAACGGCCCGGGTTCTGGGCCTGCCCTATCCCGGCGGCAAGCCCATTGACCAGCTTTCCCAGGGTGGGGACGACAGCCTTTACGCTTTCCCCATTGCCCATGTGGAGGGAAACCCCTATGACATGAGTTTTTCCGGCCTGAAAACTGCGGTGATCAACCTGGTGCACAATGCCCAGCAGAAGGGGGAGCCCCTTGACCGTGCGGGTCTCGCCGCTTCCTTCACCAAGGCGGTCAGTGACAGTCTTGTACCACGAACCATGATGGCCGCCAAGGAACTGGGCTATCAAAAAATCGTGGTAGCCGGCGGCGTCGCTGCCAATTCCCGTATCCGGGCGGATTTCACCGCTGCCGCCCGGGAGAACGGCTATACGCTGTTTGTGCCGCCCCTGAAGCTCTGCGGGGACAACGGAGCTATGATCGGTGCCCAAGCTTATTATGAGTACCTGGCCGGTGTTCGGGCCGGCAGCGACCTGAACGCCTACGCCACCATGGAGATATAAACAGAAACAGAGAGACAGGGGAGAGTCGGATGGGTGTGCATGACGGACACCGGGAGAGACTGAAAGCCAGATTTCTTGAACACGGAATGGACAGCTTCAATGACCTGAACGCACTGGAGCTGCTGCTGTTTTACGCCATTCCCCGCCGGGACACCAATGTGATCGCTCATGCCCTGATGGATCGCTTCGGCGGTCTCAGCGGCGTGTTTGATGCCAGCATCCCCGAACTGATGGATGTTTCCGGTATCGGGGAGAATGCTGCCCTGCTGATCAAGCTGGTGCCCCAGATGATGAAAAAGAAGGAGCTTTCCAAGGTTCGCGATATGCGAACCTTTCACAAGTCCTCTCAGGTGGCGCAGTTTCTTATTCCCCGCTTTATGGAAGAGCGGGAGGAGCTGGTGCTTGTGGTGTGTCTGGATACCAGGAACAGTCTGCTTTGCTGCGAGGTGCTGAACCGGGGCGTGGTGAACGCAGTGGATATCAGTACCCGGCGCCTGGCGGAGCATGCTCTGAAGCACAAGGCCAGCGCTGTGATTCTGGCCCATAACCACCCGGACGGTGTGGCTATGCCCTCCCGGGAGGATGAAGTTTTCACCGCAAAAGCGCAGGATGCCCTGCGTTTGATTGGGATCCGCATGATGGATCATATCATTGTTGCCGGGAAGAACTACTTTTCCATGCGGGATTCCGGCTTCTACCGGGGCTTTTTCTGAATGTCCTGTTTTGCCCATCGTGGGGAAGCACAGGATAGTTTTTATGTAAACAAGATTTTGTCTCCAAATTGTAATTTTACACGCTGCCGGCTTTCGACAGAATTACCGGAGAAGCCCTGTGTTTGAACAAAAAGTCTGCTTTTTCTCCTGTTGAAAACACTGTTGAAAATGTTGATAACTATTTGGTGAATAATTATCTCGCTATGTTATGTAACTTTTTGAAACCAACAGGCGGATTCAAGGGAACGACTTGAAAGCCCTTGGAAAATCAAGGAATTTATTCCCGAAGCAAGACATGAAAAAAGCGGTGTTGAGCAGGAAAAAGTTAAAAGTGATTTCTAAATTATACAAATAGTTATCTTTCCCGCGCAGCGGAATACTGTTGACTTACCGCCGCTTTTGTGCTAAAATGATTTGCGCTGAAGGTTTTCAGCGCCATGCTGGTATAGCTCAGTCGGTAGAGCAGCTGATTCGTAATCAGCAGGTCGTGTGTTCGAGTCACATTACCAGCTCCAACTCAAAAATTCCTGCCACTGTGACCTTTCTGGCATTGCCGAAAGCTGCACTGTGGCAGGAAATTTTTTCGCAGCGGTTGGCGTCTCACCGCGTTGAACTTGCAGCTTAGGGGCTGGGTAACATTTTCCATCAAGCGCGGTGCGCACGCAATTGCATAAAATCCCACCACCGCGGCTTTCCGCCTTGCGGCAAGAGCGATACCGAGGCGGAATTCATTGTGGCCGCCGGCCTTTGTACCGCAATAATTCTGTATCTGCCTGGAGAGAGTTTCCATTTTGTCTGCCGGATTCCGGCCTGCGGGAGCAGGAAATGCCAGTTACGGAAGAATATTCAAAAAATTTTTGTATTATTGACTTTACGGTTCCCCTCAATTGTGATACAATACATTACCATCAGTTTGTAAGGACAGATTGGAGTGAGGGTACATTGGCGTCTTCAACAAAAAGCGCACTGGCGGATGCCTTGAGACAGATGATGGAGGTCAAGCCCATTGCAAAAATCACCGTCAAGGATCTGGTAGATATATGCAATGTGAACCGGCAGACCTTCTATTATCATTTCGATGATGTGTACGACCTGCTGGAGTGGGTGTTTGAGGAGGATGCAAACCGGGTTTTGCCCAGGGAAGTGGTCTATGAGCACTGGCAGGAAGATGTGATGTTCTTTTTCCAGTATCTGTATGAGAACGCCTCCTTCACCCTGAATGTGTATCATTCGGGCAGCCGCCTTTATATGCTCAGGTATTTGAAGGGGAGACTGGAAAGCTGTATCCGGAGTTTCGCGGACATCGTCTCTGAGGGGATGAATATTGATAAGCAGGACTATGACTTCGTGATCGAGTTTTATTCCAACGGCATCATCGGCCTGATTACCCAGTGGCTGGACATGGAAATGCAGATGCCAAAGGTAATCACCAAGGAGAGGCTGCTCCGGGTGCTGGACAACAGCGTGGAGAACATGATGGCCCGGTTTCAGAATCCGGTAAAGTGAATAAGAAATCTAGGAGCCGGGGCTTTGTTTCCCCGGCTCTTTTTCATGGAGGCCTTATTCTGTCTGTGACCGCCGACAGTGATTGACAGAAAGCCCGGCATAATGGTAAAATGCAAGAGAAGTATCTCCGAATTTATATGGAGTGGGAGGTTTACTCTGCCATGAAAGGAATCGTTCTTGCCGGGGGAAAGGGAACCCGCCTTTACCCGATGACAAAGGTCGTCTCAAAGCAGCTGCTGCCCATATACGATAAACCCATGATCTATTACCCCCTGGCCGTGCTGATGCTGGCCGGCATCCGGGAGGTTTTGATCATTTCCACGCCGGAGGATCTGCCCAACTACCGGGCCCTGCTGGGGGACGGACAGCGGCTGGGGATGCGCTTTGAATATAAGGTGCAGGAGCAGCCCCGTGGCCTTGCCGAGGCCTTCATTCTGGGCGAAGAGTTTATTGATGGGGATTCCGTGTGCCTGATCCTGGGGGATAATATTTTCTATGGCCAGGCCCTCTCCGACTATCTGCGCCGGGGCGCCGCCATCGAAAAGGGCGGCATGATCTTCGGCGTCCAGGTGAAGAACCCCCGGGCTTTCGGCGTGGTGGAGTTTGATGAGAACAAGCGTGTGGTCTCCATCGAGGAGAAGCCCCAGAACCCCAAGAGCAACTTTGCCGTGCCCGGCCTGTATTTTTATGACAACAGCGTGGTGGAGGTGGCCAAAAACATCCAGCCCTCGGCGAGAGGGGAGCTGGAGATCACCACGGTCAACAATGTCTACCTTGAGCGCGGCCAGCTGCTGGTAAGCCCCATGGGCCGGGGCATGGCCTGGCTGGATACCGGCACGCCGGAAGGGATGCTTCAGGCCTCCCAGTTCGTGGCCACCGTTCAGAACCGCCAGGGCTTCTATATCTCCTGCATTGAGGAGATCGCCTGGCGCCGGGGCTGGATCAGTGACCAGCAGCTTCTCGCCATCGGGACGGAACTGAAGATGACCGATTACGGCCAGTATCTCATATCACTTGTGGAAAAGGACTAAGGCTTATGAAAAACATTCTTGTTACCGGCGGTGCCGGCTTTATCGGCTCCAACTTCATTCAATATCTGCTGAAAAATTATGAGGATATCTGCTTGGTCAACCTGGATCTGCTGACCTATGCGGGCAACCTGGACAACCTGAGCCAGGTGTGCGATGACCCCCGCTACCACTTTGCCAAGGGCGACATTCATGACCGGGCGCTGGTGGAGGAACTGTTTGACCGCTATGCCTTTGACACGGTGGTGAATTTCGCCGCGGAGAGCCATGTGGACCGCAGCATCACCAATCCCGACATTTTCCTCACCACCAACATTCTGGGCACCCAGACCCTGCTGGATGTGGCTAAGCGCCACTGGAAGCTGGATCCGGACGATAAATATTCCTACGAGTTCAAGGAAGGAGTCAAGTACCTCCAGGTCTCCACCGATGAGGTCTATGGCGCCCTGGGCGCCACCGGCATGTTTACCGAGACCACACCCCTTGCCCCCAACAGCCCCTATTCCGCCTCCAAGGCCTCTGCCGATTTTGTGGTGCGTGCCTACAACAAAACCTATGGCATGCCGGTTAACATAACACGTTGCTCCAACAACTATGGCCCCTATCAGTTCCCGGAGAAGCTGATTCCCCTGATGATCAACAACTGCCTCAGCGGCAAGAACCTGCCGGTATACGGGGACGGGATGCAGATCCGTGACTGGCTGTATGTGGAGGATCACTGTGCCGCCATTGCCACTGTCTTGGAAAAGGGCGTCACGGGCGAGGTCTATAACATCGGCGGCAACAACGAGAAGGCCAATATTGACATCGTGAAGCTGATCATCGGCAGCACCGGCAAGAGCGAGGATCTGATCGTCCACGTGAAGGATCGGCCGGGCCATGACCGCCGCTATGCCATAGATAACACCAAGATCACCACCCAGCTGGGTTGGGCGCCCAAGCATACCTTTGAGACCGGCATGGCCAGCACCATTGACTGGTATCTGAGCCACGGCGAATGGATGGATAAGATCGTCTCCGGCGCCTACATGAGCTACTACGAGAAAATGTACGCCAACAATAAACTGTAAAGCCAAAGCTGAACTTACGGGGGAGCGTTCCTGAAAGAGGGAGGGAATCCAATGACTTTTGCGGAAGCGGTCAAAACATGCTTTGCCAGGTTCTTTGTTATCTTCAAAGGGCGGTCAAGACGCTCTGAATACTGGTTTACCACCCTGCTTTATTGCATTATGATTCTGGCCCTCGTTGCTGTTGTTTTTCTCGATGTGTTCCTGACTGCGGAATGGGGAGAAAGCCGGGCAGGGGAATGGAAAGGCGCGCTCTTTTTCCTCCTTGTTCTGGCTTCCTTTGCGGCCCAGCTCATTGCGATTCCGCTGTTTCCCACCACCTGGAGACGGCTGCACGATGTGGGGAAGCCGGGCTGGCTGCTTATTATTGACTTTCCGCTTACCCTGGCCTTGAGCTGTTCTCTCATGCTCGCGGAGAGAGAAAGCACCGTGTATTATACATTAGGGATCATTTCCGCTGTCTTTTGGATACTGGATCTCATCTATCGGATCTATATTCTGGTTCTGCTTTGCCGTGACGGGAACCCATACACCAATAAGTATGGGCCGGATCCCAAGGGGAGAGGGCTTGACCGGCAGATGGCGCTTACGGAAGCAAGCGCGGTGGCAGAAGCTGGGCAGAATGCAGAGGAAGAAGCGGCAAGCCCGTATGATTTTGGGGCAGGCGCTGTTCCCGGCGTGGAAGCACCGGAGGGAAAGGCAAAGAAGGATAAGGGCTATCTCAGCCTGGCCATCGTTTTAGCTATCCTCGTTGTTCTGCTGATGGGCCTTCTGTTTGCGAACTTTTACAGCGGCATAGCTCACAAGGCAAAGGCTGAGGAGGTTTCAGAAAGCAATGCCTCGCTGCTTGCCGAGAATGAGGCCCTACAGGAGGAGATCGCCGCGCTGGAACAGGATGCAGCTCACTATGACAGTTTGCAGCAGCATCTGCACACCAATCCTCTCAAACCAAGCTTCTACCCAAGCGAGTATGTTTTCGTGATGAGTCCCGGGGAAACGGAGAGCTTTACCCTCTATTGCCTGTATAATACGGCGGCGACAATATACACGGACCAGTATGGGGAAGCGGCGGAATTTGCGTTTACGGAAGATGAGTGGGAATGGTCAACGGAGATTGCGCTTACCGCAAATGAGCCGGGAAGCACAGAGATTTATTTTTCCAACACCGCAAATAATGAAGTCTTTTCCATCATCGTTCTGGTTCTGGAGGAGTATTAACCGGAGCAATAAGGAAATGAATGCAATAAACGCCCATGCACGTTATTGGTGCATGGGCGTTTATATATGATATCAGGAAATTATTTCTTGAAACTGTCCTTCAGGGCCACGGAGCGGTTAAAGACCAGGTGCCCGGGGCGGGCATCCTTATTGTCCAGGCAGAAGTAGCCCTGGCGCATGAACTGGAAGCCCTGGGAGTTCTTGCCCTTCTCCGGCATGGGGAGCTGGGCCAGACCGGCCTCCACCTTGCAGCCGGTGAGAGTCACCAGGCTTTCCGGGTTCAGGTAGTCCAGGAAGTTCTTGTCCTGGGCATCCGGCTCGGGATCGGTGAAGAGATAGTCATAGAGCCGCACCTCGGCGTCCACGGCGGTATCGGCGTCCACCCAGTGGAGGGTTGCGCCCTTGACCTTGCGGCCATCGGCAGGGTCTCCGCCCCGGCTGTCGGGGTCGTACTCACAGAGAATTTCGGTGACGTTCCCGTTTTCATCCTTGACACAGCCGGTGCAGGTGACCAGATACGCACCCTTCAGCCGCACCTCGTTGCCGGGATAGAGCCGCTTGTACTTGGGGGCTGGCACCTCCATAAAGTCATCGGCTTCCACCCAGAGATGGCGGGAGAAGCTGATCTCCCGGGTGCCGTCCTCCGGCTTGAGGGGATTGTTCTCCACGGTCAAAAGCTCGCTCTGGCCTTCGGGGAAGTTGGTGACGGTGAGCTTCACCGGGTGAAGCACTGCCATGACCCGGGGGGCGTTGGCGTTCAGGTCATCCCGCAGGCAGCTTTCCAGCAGCGCCCAGTCCACGGTGGAATCCACCTTGGAAACGCCGATACGGTCACAGAAGGCCCGGATAGAGGCGCTGGTGTAGCCCCGGCGGCGCAGGCCGCAGAGGGTGGGCATGCGGGGATCATCCCAGCCGGAGACCCGCCCTTCCTCCACCAGACGGCGCAGCTTCCGCTTGGACATGACGGTGTAATTGATGCCCAAACGGGCAAACTCTATCTGCCGGGGCTTGATACCCGGGATGGACACATTGGAGACTACCCAGTCATACAGGGGGCGGTGGGCCTCATACTCCAGAGAGCAGAGGGAGTGGGTGATGCCCTCCAGCGCGTCCTGAATGGGATGGGCAAAATCGTACATGGGGAAAATGCACCACTTGGTACCCTGGCGGTGATGCTCAATATACCGGATGCGATAGAGCACCGGGTCACGCATATTGAAGTTGCCGCTGGCCAGATCGATCTTGGCGCGGAGGGTATACTTGCCCTCCTCAAATTCGCCGTTCCGCATTCGCTGGAACAGATCCAGGCTTTCCGCAATGGGCCGGTCACGCCAGGGGCTGATGGCCGGCTTGGAGGTATCGCCCCGGTATTCCTTGAACTGCTCCGGGGTCAGCTCACACACATAGGCAAGGCCCTTCTGAATCAGCTCCACCGCGTATTCATAGGTCTGCTCAAAATAATCAGAACCGTAAAAGAACCGGTCGCCCCAGTCAAAGCCCAGCCAGTGGATGTCCTCCTGAATGGCGTCCACATACTCGGTATCCTCCTTGGCGGGATTGGTGTCATCCATGCGCAGGTTGCAGATGCCGCCGAAACGCTCAGCGGTACTGAAATCAATGGTCAGGGCCTTGCAGTGGCCGATATGGAGGTAGCCGTTGGGTTCCGGCGGGAAACGGGTGTGTATCTTCATGCCGTAGCAGCGGTTCCCCTCAGAGAGATCCTCCTGCACAAAAGCGTCAATAAAATTTCTGGCGGTTTCGTCCATCTTCTCCATCTCCTTAGAAATATGCTTGCTCCATTATAAACGAAAGTACTGGTAATTACAACAAAAATGTGCTAGACTGATTGTACAAAATACAGAAAAACCGGAAAGGAAAAAGTGTCATGGCAGACAGTTTTGATATACTGATCATCGGCGGGGGCATCGCAGGGGTATCGGCGGCGCTGACCTGCGTCAACCGGGGGAAAACCGTGGGCGTGATCGCCAATCCCTGTGAGACCAGCAACCTGTATAAGGCGGAGCAGGTGACCAATTACCCGGGAATCCAGGAAATCAGCGGGCCGGACTTTGCGGCGCTGCTCCATGAGCAGCTGCTTGCCAGCGGCGCGGAAGAGATTCGGGGCCGGGCCCTGTCGGTGCTGCCCTTTGGGGAACGCTTCGGTGTGGCGGTGGGCACCGCCTTTTATGAGGCCGGGGCGGTGATCCTGGCCGCCGGTATCACCCGGGAGAAGCTGTACCCCGGAGAGGCGGAGTTTCTGGGCCGGGGCGTCAGCTACTGCGCCACCTGCGACGGGATGCTTTACCGGGGAAAGCGGGCCGCCCTCATCGGCAGCGGGGAAGAAGCGCAGCAGGATGCGGACTTCCTGCGGGGCGTATGCGGGGAGCTGCTGCATTTCTCCGGCACCGGGCGCTATGAGATTCGGGGCGGCCAGCGGGTGGAAAGCCTTGTCTATCAGGGGGAGGAATACCCGGTGGACGCGGTGTTTATCATAAAGGATACCGTCTCCGTCACCCAGCTGGTGCCGGGGCTGCGCTATGAAAAGGGCGGCATCCTTACCAGCCGGGATATGAGCACCGATGTGCCCGGCGTGTTTGCTGCCGGGGACTGCACCGGCAAGCCCTATCAGCTGGCCAAAGCGGCGGGGGAGGGCAATATCGCGGCCCTGTCCGCCTGCGAATATCTGGACAAGCTGGGGAAAGCCTGATTGGTGTATAAAAACACACTGTTTTTTGGCAGGCAGACTATTGACAAATTTGCCCCTTTGGGGTAGAATCCACTCAAATCGCTGTGAGAGGCAGGAGTACACAGTTTGCGGATCTCAGAGAGAGGGCGGCCGGTGAAAGCCCTTGTGAAGCGCTGCGGAAGGTCGGCCTTGAGCGCCGGAAGTGAAGGCTTCGGCTGGGTAGCTTCGGCGGGCGGCTCCCGTTACAGGGCCTGGGAGTAGGATTGTTAAACAGTCCCGGCTCCGAAGTGCCGCAGATTGCGGAATTCAGGTGGTACCGCGGTATTTTATCGCCCTGAAGCATTTGGCTTCAGGGCGTTTTTCAGTTTTTTAGGAGGATGATAGGATGCGCGAACTCCCCAAGACCTACGACCCGAAAGCGGTCGAGAAAAAAATCTATGACATGTGGATGGAAGGCGGCTACTTCAGGGGAAAAATCGATAAGGACAAGAAGCCCTTTTCCATCGTGATGCCCCCTCCCAACGTCACCGGCCAGCTGCATATGGGCCACGCCCTGGACGCCGCTTTGCAGGATATTCTGACCCGGTACAAGCGGATGCAGGGCTGCGCCGCCCTGTGGCTGCCCGGTGTTGACCACGCGGGCATTGCCACCCAGATCAAGGTGGAGGAAGTGCTGCGCAAGGAAGAAGGGCTGAGCCGTTATGACCTGGGCCGGGAGAAGTTTCTGGAGCGGGTCTGGGACTGGAAGAAGCAGTACGGCGACCGGATCGTGGAGCAGCAGAAGAGCATGGGTGTCTCCTGCGACTGGGACAGGAGCCGTTTCACCATGGATGATGTCTGCGCCCGCTCTGTCCGGGAGACTTTCTGCGACCTGTATGAAAAGGGCCTGATCTACAAAGGCAGCCGCATCATCAACTGGTGCCCCAAGTGCCGTACCGCCCTGTCTGATGCGGAGGTGGAATACAAGGACATGCCCGGCGCCTTCTGGCACATCCGCTATCCCATTGAAGGCTCCGACGAGGAGTTCATCATTGCCACCACCCGACCGGAGACCATGCTGGGCGATACCGGCGTTGCCGTCCACCCGGATGACGAGCGGTATAAGCACCTGGTAGGCAAGAACGCCATCCTGCCCCTGGTGGGCCGGAAGCTGCCCATTGTGGCGGACGAGTATGTGGAACTGGGCTTCGGCACCGGCGCGGTGAAGATGACCCCCTGCCACGACCCCAACGACTATGAGGTGGGTCTGCGCCACAATCTGGAGCAGATCCAGTGCATCGATGAGGATGCCCGCATCATCAACGGCGGCAAGTACAACGGCCTGGACCGGTACGAGGCCCGGAAGGCCATCGTGGCCGACCTGGAGGAGCAGGGCTATCTGGTAAAGACCGAGCCTTACAGCCACAACGTGGGCTGCTGCTACCGCTGCGGCACTGTGGTGGAGCCGCTCACCAGCCCCCAGTGGTTCGTGAAGATGGAGCCGCTGGCCAAGGCCGCCATCCAGGTGGTAAAAGACGGGCGCATCAAGTTCGTGCCGGAGCGCTTTACCAAGACTTATCTCAACTGGATGGAGAATGTCCACGACTGGTGCATCTCCCGCCAGCTCTGGTGGGGCCACCAGATCCCTGCCTGGTACTGCGCCGACTGCGGCCATATTACCGTCTCCCGGCAGGACGCCACGGAGTGCGAGCACTGCCACAGCAAGCACATCACCCGGGATGAGGACGTGCTGGACACCTGGTTCAGCTCCGCCCTGTGGCCCTTCTCCACCATGGGCTGGCCGGAAAAGACCGAGGAGCTGGACTACTGGTACCCCACCAGCGTGATGGTCACCGGCTATGACATCATCTTCTTCTGGGTAGCCCGGATGATCTTCTCCGGCATGGAGCAGATGAAGAAGGAGCCCTTCCACACCGTGTTCATCCACGGCCTGGTGCGGGACAGCCTGGGGCGGAAAATGTCCAAGTCCCTTGGAAACGGCATTGATCCGCTGGAGATGGTGGAGAAATACGGCGCGGATGCCCTGCGCTTTAACCTGATCACCGGCAACTCCCCCGGCAACGATATGCGCTTTTACGTGGAGAAGTGCGAGGCCATGCGCAATTTCTGCAACAAGATCTGGAACGCCTCCCGCTTCGTGATGATGAACCTGCATATCGATAAAAATGAGCTGCCGGAGCAGCTGGAGATCGAGGATAAGTGGATCCTCTCCAAGCTGAACACCGTGGTGAAAGAGGTCTGCGAGAACATGGACAGCTTTGAACTGGGCGTGGCCGCGGGCAAGATCTACGACTTCATCTGGGACAGCTTCTGCGACTGGTATATCGAACTGACCAAGCCCCGGCTCACCGGGGAGGACGAGGGGAAGAAGCTCTCCGCCCAGAAGGTGTTGCTGTATGTGCTCACCGAGATTTTGAAGCTGCTGCACCCCTTCATGCCCTTTATTACCGAGGAGATCTGGCAGGCCCTGCCCCACGAGGGGGAAGCCCTGATGATCCAGGATTATCCCGCCTACCGGGCAGAACTGGACTTCCCGGAGGATGAGCAGAACTTCGAGATGGTCATGGCGGCCATCAAGGCTGTCCGTGCCCGCCGCAGCGACATGAACGTGCCGCCCTCCCGGAAGGCCCATCTGATCATCGCCACCGATAAGACCGCCGCCTTTGAGGCCGGGCGCAGCTATATCTGCAAGCTGGCTTACGCCAGCGAGGTCAGCGTCTCCGCCGCGGCTCCGGAGAAAACCGAGGGCATGGTCTCCGTCATTACCGACAATGCCCGCATGTTTATGCCCATGGCGGAGTTGGTGGATCTGGAGAAGGAGAAGGCGCGCATCGAAAAAGAGCTGGCCAATGCCGAAAAGCAGCTGGCCGGGCAGAACGCAAAGCTTTCTAACCAGAACTTTGTTACCCGTGCCCCGGAGGCGGTTGTCAACGTGGAGCGGGAGAAGAAGGCCAAGCTGGAGGCCCTGATCGAGAACCTGAAGCTGAGCCTTGAAAATCTTGGCAAATAAGCCGCATTTCCCAGCGCTTTTCGACTGATTGCGCAGGGGATAGAGATTAAAATAGCACTGCATTGTAAAAATGCAGTGCTATTTTACTATTTCTATTGCAGACAGGAGAGACAGGATGAATATAAACACAAGCTATGCCGCCGGCCGGCTGACGGTTTTCCTGGCCGGGGAACTGGATCATCATGAGGCCAGAAACGCCATCCGCTCCATCGAGGAGCTGCTGGATGAATATATGCCCAGGGACTGCGTGCTGGATCTGTCGGGCCTTAGCTTCATGGATTCCTCCGGCATTGCGGTGATCATTCGGGTCAGCCGCCGAATGAAAACCCTGGGTGGGAGAGCCTGGATTGAAAATCCGGCAAAGCAGCCCCAGCGGGTCATTGACGCGGCGGGGATTGACCGGCTGGTGCCGGTGGCTCTGGGGAAATAAAGGAGGGAGAACTATGATCGAGAGCAATTACATAAAGATGGAGTTTCCCAGCAAAAGCAGCAATGAGGCCTTCGCCCGCACCGCTGCCGCCGCTTTTGCTGCCCAGCTTGACCCGACGCTGGAGGAACTGGGAGATATCAAAACTGCCGTTTCGGAAGCGGTGACCAATGCCATTGTCCACGGCTACCCCGATACCCTGGGGCGCATTGCCATGCGCCTGCGGATCATCAAGGGGAACACGCTGGAGATCAGCATCCGGGACTGGGGGAAAGGAATTGCCGATGTGGAGCAGGCAATGACGCCCCTGTTCAGCACCGGCGGTGAGGAGCGAAGCGGCATGGGCTTTACCATTATGGGCAGCTTCATGGACAAGCTGCGGGTGCGATCCGTCCCCGGCAAAGGCACCACCGTGGTGATGCAGCGCTTCATCAGCCCCCGGCAGGGGAAACGATGAGCGGGGATGTCTATGCCCAGCTTCGCCGGGCCCGGCAAGGCGACCGGGAAGCGGCGGGCGAGCTGGTGGAGGAAAACGCCGGACTGATCTGGAGCGTGGCCCGGCGGTATTTCGGCCGGGGCGTTGACCCGGAGGATCTGTATCAGCTGGGCTGCGTGGGGTTTCTGAAAGCCATTGAGGGCTTTGATGAGAGCTTTGGCACCCGCTTTTCCACCTATGCTGTGCCAAAAATCTCCGGGGAGATCCGCCGTTTCCTCCGGGATGACGGCATGGTGAAGGTGAGCCGGGGAATCAAAGAGCAGGCCGTACAGATCCGCATGGCCCGCATTGAGCTGGAGCAGCGGCTGGGGCGGGAGCCTACCCTGTCGGAATTATCCCGGGAGACGGGAATAAGCCCGGAGGACATTGCTTTTGCCGAGACTGCCACCGGCCCCGCCGAGAGCCTACAGCGGGAGAGCGGGGAGGACGGCTTCACCCTGGAACTGGTGCTGGGGGATTACGGCGCCGAGGAGAAAATGGTGGAGCATGTGGCCCTGCGCGCGGCCATTGAACAGCTGCCGGAGCGGGAACGGCAAGTGGTGGCGCTGCGCTACTACCACGGCATGACCCAACAAAACTGCGCTAAGGTGATGCATGTCTCCCAGGTGCAGATTTCCCGGCTGGAGCGCCGGGCAGTGGATCTGCTGCGGGAAAAATTGGAATAAAAACCGGAGTGTTTTGAAGAATCAAAACACTCCGGTTTTTATTCTGTGGCACCGTTTCAGCACAGGCAGCGTGTCCAGGGAGAAGCCGGCAATCAGGATCAGCATAGGGATCAGCGAATATTTATAGCGGCCGGAAACCTCAATGATCAGGTGGGCCAGGATCAGCCCGATGCTGTATAGCGGCACCATGCATACTGTGGCGCGGGGCGGATGCCGCAGCAGCACTGCGGCGCCCAAAAGACAGAGGATCACCAGAAAATAGTAATATACATTGCCTGCCAGCGCCCAGAAGCGGAATTGGCCGGGACTCAATGCCTCCTTGGCATAAAAAGCGCCGCCCTCGTCATTGCCGATCAGCTTTCCCAGCTTCACGGCGAAGAGCTTGGGAAAATTAATCTCTCCGCTGGTGAGGCGCTTTTTCGCTTCCATCAGCATCTGCTCCTGGGCATAGACCGCACTGCCGTTTTCCGGGTCGTAGCGGTACTTCATAAGCAGCTCCATGTCCTCCTCCGAATAGCTGCCCAGGCTGTCCGGATTCAGCCCTACATAGATATTATAAGCGGGGAGGGGGGAGCTTGGTTCATACACGTGCAGATACTCCCAGCGCTGCCAGTAATCATTGCACTTGGCGCAGCTGAGCAGCATGGCAGCGGTAAAGAGGGCCAGAAGCGCCCAGACTTTGCCGTCCTTCAGTGCCTTGCCCCGAAGCAGGAGCAGCCACAGGAAGAAGGCAATCAGCAAAATCATTGCCACAGGACGCACCGCATTGATGCTCAGCAGCAGCGCCCCGCACAGCAAGCCCAGAGGAAGCGCCAGCAGGCCGCGGATGCGAAAGGAAAAGTCCTCATCCAGCGCCAGGGACAACAGAAGGAGAAACAGCAGAATGCAGCAGGTATACAGCGGCTCTGACATGACCATGGAATTATACAGCAACTTAGAGGGGCAGACGCTCCAGAAGAAAAAGCCAAACACTGCCGCCCGATAACCGATCCAGCGCAGGCAAAGAAGATAGAGGCAGATGCCGGAAAGGGTGGTAAGGCCCACATTCACCAGCGAAGCCACCAAGGGGGACGAGCCAAAAAGCCGGAAAAACCAGCTAAGAAAGGTGGAGTAACCCAGAATGTGGGGGAACAGGCCCAGATACAGCCAGTCAACATGCTCACCGGCGGCCAGACGGCAGGCGGTGTCATAGAAGGTGAGAAAGTCTACACTGGGTTCGATCTGAAAACGCAGAACCCAAAGCAGATTCAGCCCCAGGCAAAAGAGGCTCAGCAACAGCCCGGCGAGGAAAACACCGGGACGGTGATGCTGTGACAATAGGCGGGCACAATGGGGCCGGAACCAAAGGCTCAGCAGGAAAAGCCCTGCCGCCAGAAATAGGGCCACCAGATAGGAGGGGCTTTCCGGCTTCCCGACGGTGCCCAGCAGGACCCCCAAAAGCAGCAGGGTCATGAAGATGCCCAGCATAATGCGGGCAAGTATATCTGAAATATGATTGAGCATGGTTTGCGCTCTTTCCTTTTTGGTGTTTGATAAGGACTCACATCCAGGCGTTCATATCCACAACGCCGGTAATGCCGTTGACACGGCCGCTGTCGGTAAATTGCCAAAGGTCATAGTGACCGGGGTAATTGGGCAGGCGGGCGTTTTTCGTGTAGCTTGCCAGCCAGAGGGTGTACTTGGTGAGGGAGCGCATATCCAGGTTGTTCTTAAAATAGTTCTGCCCGGAATAGACCCCGGCCTCATAGCCGTGATCCATGACGGTGCGGCAGAAGGCGTTGATAATCACTTCCCGCTGGGTGTTGCTGAGCCGGTCAGCCCGGCCATGGGGGTAATCCCCGGAGTATTCCACATCGATGAAAATAGGCAGGGAAAGTTCTGTGCCGCCCAGACAGTCCAGCACATAGAGGGCTTCCTCCTGGGCTTCGGCGGCATTGGTGGCGGTGGAGAAGAAGTAGACCCCAAGATCGATCCCGGCGGCCTTGGCCTCCTTCAGGTTGCGCTGGAACCACTGGTCGTCATAGATCAGCCCCGTCTCCCAGCCCCGGCCTCCGGCACGGAGGATGGCAAAATCAATGCCTTGCATCGCTACGGCGGGCCAGATGATGAAGCCGTTATAAATAGAGACGTCGATCCCCAGCCGCTCCGCCTTCACACCATACTGATCGAAAAAGTACTGCTTGCCGCCAATGCGCTGCATTCCGGTGACCGGGGTTCCGTTTTGGTCATAGTAGTAAGTGCTGCCGGCAATCTGCTGCCAGCCCAGGAGGGCACCGGAATGGGAAACGGTGGCGGGCTCCGGTGTGAAAATGGGGATGGGTTCCGGTTCTGCCGTGGGAACCGGGGAGAGCAGTTCCTCCTCCGGCAGGTGGGCCAGCCCTTCGGCCTCTGCCGGTTCCGGACTGACTGCGGCCCTCTCCGGCGGGAGCAGGGGCGTTTCCTCCAGAATGGAGAGAATGCCGGGCGCCAGGATCAGGGCCACCAGCACCAGGGTCAGGAAGGGGAGAAAGATGAGCAGCAGCTTCTCCGTGCGGGGTGCCGCCGTTTTATCCCACAAATGTTTGATTCGCTTTTTCATTCTATATCTCCGAAAAAATTTCTATACAGCTATATATAACATAGTACCCAATCGGCAGAAAAAAGTCAACATTGGTCTTATGGAAGCTGCCACTTGTTATCTTTTCACCTTTGTGTTAGAATCTTCGCCATGAGTGAAAATTTTATGAAATGGATTGAATCTTCAGGGATATGAACAAAGACTTTGAACAGAGATACATAGAGGCCCGCAGGGCGGTGGTGGCCGGGGAATTCGCGGCCCTGAACCCCATGCAGCGGCAGGCGGTGCTGGCCACCGAGGGGCCGCTGCTGATCCTGGCCGGGGCTGGCAGCGGAAAGACCACGGTGCTCATTAACCGCATTGCCAATCTGCTGAAATACGGCCGGGCGGGGGACAGCGATGAACTGCCCGCCGGTGCCGGGGAAGAACAGCTGGCAATGCTGCTGGCAGGCGGGGATGAGGCCCGGCGTCTGGCGGCGCTGGAGCCGGTGGCTCCCTGGCGCATTTTGGCCATTACCTTTACCAACAAGGCGGCGGGGGAACTGAAGGAGCGGCTGGAACGGATGCTGGGGCCGGAGGCCAACGACATCTGGGCCTGTACCTTCCACTCCGCCTGTGTGCGCATCCTGCGGCGGGATGCGGAGCGGCTGGGCTTTACCGGCAGTTTCACCATTTATGACACGGCGGACAGCCTAAGCCTGCTGAAGCGTATCCTGAAGGACATGGATCTGGATGACAAAATGTTTCCCCCCAAGGCCATGCTCAGCGAGATCAGCCGGGCAAAGGACAGCCGCATCTCCGCCGGGGACTATCTGGACACCGCCCGAAAGAGCGGGGATATCCGCCGCATCCGCATCGGTGAGATCTACAGCGAGTACATGCGCCGGATGTTTACCGCCAACGCCATGGATTTTGATGACCTGATCTTCTTCACGGTGAAGCTGCTGGAGGAGCAGGAGGATGTGCGAAGCTATTGGCAGCGGCGCTTTCAGTATGTACTGATCGACGAATATCAGGACACCAACCACCTGCAGTACCTGCTCTCCTCCCTGCTGGCGGGGGGCTGGGGCAATATCTGTGTGGTGGGCGATGATGACCAGAGCATCTATAAGTTCCGGGGCGCCACCATTGAGAACATTCTCAGCTTTGAGCAGCAGTATAAAAACTGCCGCACCATCCGGCTGGAACAGAACTACCGCAGCACCACCCATATTCTGGATGCTGCCAACGCCGTCATCCGCCACAACCAGGGGCGGAAAGGCAAGGAGCTGTGGAGCAACCAGGGAGCGGGGGAACCGCTGGAGCTATACGTGGCGGACAATGAAAACGACGAGGCCCAGTATGTGGCCTCCACCATCATGGCCGATTATGGCCAGGGGGCCAACTGGCGGGATCACGCGGTTCTGTACCGGATGAACGCCCAGTCCAACCAGCTGGAATACGCCTTCAAGCGCAACGGCATCCCTTACCGGATCATCGGCGGCACCCGCTTTTTTGACCGGGCAGAGGTAAAGGACGTGCTGGCTTACCTGAGCCTGATCGCCTCCCCGGCGGACGATCTGCGGCTGAGCCGGATCATCAACAGCCCGCCCCGGGGAATCGGGGAGCGGACGGTGGAGATCGTGCGGCAGCTGGCGGCGGACAATGGCTGCTCCATGTTTGAAATCCTCAGCCACGCGGACAGCTATCCCCAGCTGCAGCGCCCAGCCATCCGCCTGCGGCAGTTTGCGGGGATGATCAACGAGCTGCGCTCTTTTTCCGAGAACAACAGCCCGGACCGGCTGATGGACGAATTGCTGGACAAGACCGGCTATCTCCGGGCGCTGGAAGAGAAGAACACCGTGGAAGACACCGCCCGGGCGGAAAACGTGCAGGAGCTGAAAACCAGCATCCTGGGCTATATGAAGGAATCCGGCGATGAGACTCTGGAGGGCTACCTTGCCAATGTGGCCCTGTACACCGATATGGATAACTATGATAAGGAGGCGGACTGCGTGGTGATGATGACCATGCACTCGGCCAAGGGCTTGGAGTTTCCCAGCGTGTTTATCGTAGGCATGGAGGAGAGCATTTTCCCCGGTATGCGGGCCATCGGCGAGCCGGAGGAAATGGAGGAGGAGCGGCGGCTCTGCTACGTGGCGCTGACCCGGGCCAAGGAAAGGCTGTATCTGGTCTGCGCCCGGCAGCGAATGCTGTTTGGCCGCACCACCGCCAACCGTGTCTCCCGTTTCGTAGATGAGATCCCGGAGGAACACATCAAGAAAAACGTCCCCAAGGGTTATGGCTTCCGGGAAAAAAACTGGATCCAGCAGGAGTTTGCCCGGCCCGCCTATGCCCCCAGCCGCCATACTGTGGCGGCACCGGCGGCAAAGGCCCCGGCAGTCCCGGCTGCGGCCAGCTTCGGCCTGGGGGACAGCGTGCGCCACAAGGCCTTCGGAAGCGGCGTGGTCACCAAGCTGAGCCCCATGGGCGGGGACTATCTGATTGAGATCAATTTTGAGGGCATCGGCCTAAAGAAGCTGATGCTTCGGGCGGCAGCCCAGCATATGACCAAGGAATAAGGAACAGAGAGAAAAATGAAAGGCAATGGATTTACCGGCAGGCTTGCCCTGCTGCTTTGCGCAATGATTTGGGGCACCTCCTTTGTGGTGCTGAAAAACGCCCTGGACAGCATGGGCACTATGTGGGTGCTGTCCATCCGCTTTACCGTGTCGGCACTGGTAATGCTGGCGGTGGCGGGAAAACGGATCAAAACCGTCAGCAAGCGCTGCGTGCAGGGCAGCGCCCTGATGGGCCTGTGCCTGGCTCTGGCCTACATCGTGCAGACCTATGGTCTGGTGTTCACCACTCCCAGCAAGAACGCTTTCCTCACCGCCACCTACTGTGTGCTGACGCCCTTTTTGGCCTGGTGGATCTATAAGCGGCGGCCTGGCCTTACCAATGTGATCGCCGCCTTTTTGTGCATCACCGGTATTGGCTTTGTGTCCCTGAACCAGGGAGTTGGCCGGGTGAACGTGGGCGATATGCTGACGCTGCTGTGCGGCATCTTCTATTCGCTTCAGATCATCGTGCTGGAGCAGTACAGTGACAGCGGCGATGCCGTGATCATTTCCGGGCTGCAATTTGCCACGGCGGCGGTGATCTGCTGGGTGGGGGCGCTACTGTTTGAAGCGCCGCCGGTGAATGTATCCCTGAGCGCCTGGGGCGAAATCGCCTATCTCAGCTTTGTCTGTACCGCGCTCTGCTTCTTCCTGCAGGCCTGGGGCATGAAGTACGCAAACTCCTCCGTGGCCGCCATGATCATGACCCTGGAGAGCGTTTTCGGCGCCCTGGCTTCGGTACTTTTCTACCATGAGGTGATTACCGGCAAGATGCTGCTGGGCTTCGTGCTGATTTTCTTCGCCGTTACCTGCAGCGAACTGAAGCTGCCCTTTTTCCGGAAAAAGGATGTTCAGAAAGCAAATACATAAAGAACGCCTATAGTAGCACAGCCCGCCGGACAGCGGGCTGTGTTTTTTGCTCTAATAGGGGGCTTTTGGTTTCAAACTGGTTATGTTACAATGGCGCTGGTGATAATCATGCTGTATGTGGAGCCGGATTTTTACGGAAAATTTCAATGCATTGCGGATCGGTGTGCCCATAGCTGCTGCTTGGGCTGGGAGATCGATATTGATGAAGACACGGCGGCGCTGTATGAAGGGCTGCCGGGAGAGCTGGGGGAGGAGCTGCGACAGCACATGTGCCGGGAGCCAGAGCCCCACTTTTGCCTGACGGAGGAGGAGCGCTGCCCCTTCCTCAATGAGAAGGGCCTATGCCGGCTGATCCAGGGCCTTGGGGAGGAGGTGCTCTGCGATATCTGCCGGGAGCATCCCCGGTTTTATAACGATTTCCCCCAGCGGCAGGAGGCAGGGCTGGGCCTTTGCTGTGAAGAGGCGGCCCGGCTGCTGCTGGCGGAAGAGGGGCCACTGACACTGGTCTATACCCGGGAGGGGGCGGGCGAGACGGAGGAGCCGAAATGGATCACCCTGCGAGGCAAGCTGTTTTCCATTCTCAGCGATTTCAGCCTGCCCATGGAGGAGCGGGTGGCCCGCTGCTGCCAGGTGATGGGCATGGAAGCGATGCCCTTTGACACCGTATATTGGCGGGACTTTTTCCTGGGGCTGGAGCGGATGGATGAGACCTGGAGGTTGGCGCTGCTGGCGATGGAACCGGCCAATGGGCCCCTGCCGGGGGATGCAAGGCACACCCGGCTTTTGCAGTATATGCTCTACCGGCATTTTGCGTCTGCGGAGGACGGGGAGCAGGCGGGGTTGATTTTGCAGTTTTGCTTGCTCAGTCTCCGGCTGCTGTGGGCCATGGAACGGAGCGGGGGAGAGCTTCCGGAGTTGGCGCGGCTCTGGTCGGCGGAGATCGAGTATTCCGATGAGAACATCGGGAGGATCACAGAAGCAATAAAATCTTTACTTTTCCAGAAGGAACCGGTATAATAACCCAGTTAGAAAAACCAAAGAGGAAGTCGATTATGGCAGATTTGAGAAAAGAGATCGAACGGAGAAGAACCTTCGCCATCATATCCCACCCGGACGCGGGCAAAACCACACTGACCGAAAAGCTGCTGCTCTACGGCGGGGCCATTCAGATGGCCGGCTCCGTCAAGGGCAAGGCCACTGCCCGCCACGCGGTGTCCGACTGGATGGAGCTGGAAAAGCAGAGGGGTATTTCCATCACCTCCTCCGTGATGCAGTTTGAGTATGAGGGTTACTGCATCAACATTCTGGACACCCCGGGCCATCAGGACTTTTCCGAGGATACCTACCGTACGCTGATGGCGGCGGACTCGGCGGTGATGGTGATCGACGCCGCCAAGGGCATCGAGCCCCAGACCAGGAAGCTGTTCAAGATCTGCGCCATGCGGCACATCCCTATTTTTACCTTTATCAACAAGCTGGATCGGGAGGCACGCAGCCCCTATGAGCTGATGGAGCAGCTGGAGAATGAGTTCGGCATTGGCACCTATCCCATGAACTGGCCCATCGGCTGCGGTCAGGATTTCAAGGGGGTATACGACCGGGAGAAGAAGGAGATTTTGGCCTTTAATGAGTTCCACAGGGGGCAGAGCAAGATCCGGGCTATTGAGTGCAGTCTGGATGAGACTGAGAAGCTGGATGAACTGATCGGCTCCCGCCTGCGCCAGAGCCTCACCGATGACATTGAACTGCTGGACGGGGCGGGCTATGACTTCGATATTGAGGAAGTCCGTAAGGGCCGGCTCAGCCCGGTGTTCTTCGGCTCTGCCCTGAATAACTTCGGTGTGGAACCATTTTTGGAGAGCTTTTTGAAAATGACCATGCCGCCCCTGGCCCGAATTTCCAGGGACGATATCATTGAACCTACCGACCCGGGGTTCTCTGCCTTCGTGTTCAAAATCCAGGCCAACATGAACAAGGCCCACCGGGACCGGATCGCTTTCATGCGCATCTGCTCCGGCAAGTTTGAGCGGGATAAGGAGTATTACCATGTGCAGGGAGGCAAGCCCCTGCGTCTGGCCCAGCCCCAGCAGCTGATGGCCCAGGAGCGTGCCATCATTGACGAGGCCTATGCCGGGGATATCATTGGCGTGTTTGACCCGGGCATTTTCTCCATCGGCGATACCATCTGTGAGAAGGGGAAGAACGTCTGCTTTGAGGGCATCCCCACCTTCGCGCCGGAACACTTCGCCGCCGTGGAGCGCATTGACACCATGAAGCGCAAGCAGTTTGAGAAGGGCATCATGCAGATCGCCCAGGAGGGCGCCATCCAGATCTTCCACGAACCCTTTACCGGCGTGGAGGAGGTCATTGTGGGTGTGGTGGGTGTGCTGCAATTTGAGGTGCTGGAATACCGCCTGAAAACCGAGTACGGCGTGGATGTGCGCCGCCGGGCCATGCCTTATGAGCTGGTGCGCTGGGTGGAGAATGAGAACATCAAAATCAGTGACCTGAATCTGACCAGCGATACAAAATGGGTGCAGGACTTCAAGGGCAATAACCTGCTGCTGTTCACCTCAGAATGGTGCATCAACTGGGCCTTGCAGAAGAACGAGGGCCTTATGCTGCGGGAATTCAACCGGGACTGAACGATAATACAAAGTAATAATAAGGAGGCAGTATAATGGCTGAGAAAATCATGATTGAGGTCTTCAAAAAGAAGACAGCAGAGGAACTGACCCAGGCCCTGGCCGATCCTGACAGCAAGCTGGAATCCGGCAGCGGTGCTGCGGTGACGGCTTCGGTGGCGGCGGCCCTGCTGTGCCGGGCGGCTGCTGTTACGGGAAAGACCGTCAGCGGCAATGAGCGGCTGGATTACATCAGCCGCAACGCGGAGACGCTGCGCTCTTACATGGTGCATTTGATCGATGAGGACGTGAAGTGCCGCGGCCCCTTGAAGCGGGCCATGATGGAAGGGGATGTCCGGGCCATTGAGGCGGCCCGCCAGCCGGCGGTCAGTATCTGTGGAGAGATTGTCAACATGATGGGGAAGCTTCTGGAACTGGCTCAGGAACTGGTTTCCCTGTGCCCCAAAGAGGCGAGACACTATCTGGCCGAGAGCGCGGAACTGGCAATGGCCGCTGCCCGTGCAGCCCGGTGCTACATTGTGGATATGGCCTCCTATTGCAGCGATGAAACCTACCGTTTTGTTACCCGCCGGGAGAATGAGCTGCTTTTGGCGCAGTTTGCCCCCATGGCGGAAGACATTATCAAGCGTGCGGAAGTGTGAGAGCGACAAACAGGCAGATCACTTGATCTGCCTGCTTTTGCAAAACGGAGGATGGAAATGAAAAAAATAATTATCGCACCGGACTCTTTCAAGGGTACCATGAGTGCCCGGGAAATTTGCCGCATCCTAAGCGAAGAAGTAAAGAGAATCTGCCCGGACGCAGAGGTGATCTGTGTCCCCATGTCTGATGGCGGGGAGGGCATGAGCGAAAACTATGTGTCCCTGCTGGGCGGAGAACGGAAAACCAGAGAGGTGACCGGCCCTATGGGTGAGCCGGTGGCAGCTGAATACGGCATCCTGCCCGACGGCACCGCCGTGATGGAAATGGCCAGCTGTGCCGGGCTCCCGCTGATGAAGGGGGATTTGCAGCCTCTACAGGCTACCACCCGGGGCGTAGGGGAACTGATGGTTCACCTTGCGGCCCAGGGAAGCCGGAAGCTGCTGATTGGCCTGGGGGGCAGTGCCACCAACGATTGCGGTATCGGCATGGCGGATGCGCTGGGCTACCGGTTTTTGGACGGGGAAGGGAAGCCCCTTGCCCCCTATGCCTGGAATCTGGCCAGGGTGGAGAAGATCATTCCCCCTGAGAAGCTGCCCACGCTGACGATTACCGCTGCCTGCGATGTGAACAATCCCCTCTGTGGGCCACAGGGCGCCGCGGCGGTGTTCGGCCCCCAGAAAGGGCTGAAGCCGGAGCAGATCGGCCCCCATGACGCCGCCATGGCCCATTTCGCGGAGGTGCTCCGGCGGGAGCTTGGCCGGGATGTGAAGGAAATCCCCGGAGCCGGTGCTGCCGGTGGCCTGGGTGCCGGGATGCTGGCCTTCCTGCACGCGGAGTTGAAGCCGGGCATCGAGCTGCTGCTGGACAGCGTGGGCTTTGATGCCATGCTGGAGAACGCTTCCCTGGTGATCACCGGGGAAGGGCGGCTGGACGGGCAAAGTGTGGCCGGTAAAGTACCGGTTGGTGTGGCCCGCCGGGCAAGGGAAGCAGGTGTTGCCTGCATCGCTCTCTGCGGCTGCATCGGGCCGGAGGCGGAGCGGGTGCTAAGCTGCGGCATCAGCGCCTATTATGCCAGCTCCGACGGCAGCAGAAGCTTTGACGAGATTCAAAAGACCTGCCGGGAGGATCTGGCGGCACTGGCGGCCAGGGTGCTGCTAGCGTACTTGAGATAAAGCCTGTCCTTAACAATTGCAACATTGCAAAAATCCCGGATTTTGTTTATAATCCAAGAGACGAATAATGGCGGTGACCGGTATGGAAGATAAAATAGCCCGGCTGCGGGAAATGGTGCAAAAGAGCGATAACATTGTTTTCTTTGGCGGTGCCGGTGTCAGCACGGAAAGCGGGATCCCGGATTTCCGCAGCGTGGACGGCCTGTACAACCAGCAGTGGAAGTATCCCCCGGAAACCATATTGAGCCACAGCTTTTTTGAGCGGGATCCGGCGGAGTATTACCGCTTCCACCGGGAGAAGCTGGTGGTGGATGGGGTGAAGCCCAACCGGGCCCATTTGCGTCTGGCGGAGCTGGAGGCGGAGGGAAAGCTGCGGGCGGTGGTCACCCAGAATATTGACGGCCTGCATCAGGCTGCCGGAAGCAAAAACGTGCTGGAGCTGCACGGCAGTATCCTGCGGGCCTATTGCTCCCGCTGCCGCCGCCCCTATCCGGCGGAGGAGATGAACCATGGTCATGGCCTGCCTCGCTGCGTCTGCGGTGGGATCATCCGGCCGGATATCGTTTTGTATGAGGAACCGCTGAATAACGATGTGGTGCGCCGGGCGGTCGAGTGCATTCGCCGGGCCGAGGTACTGATTGTCGGCGGAACCAGCCTGAACGTGTACCCGGCGGCGGGCCTGATCAATTACTATAAGGGCGATAAACTGGTGCTTGTCAACCTCAGCGAGACGCCCTATGACAGCTATGCCGACCTTGTGATCCATGAAAAGATCGGCGAGGTGTTCAGCCAGATATAAGGAGCGAATGCATCGGATATGAGTAAGGGTAAACTGATCGTGCTGGAAGGCATCGACGGCAGCGGCAAATCCGCCCAATACCGCCGGCTTTGCGCCAGAATGGAAAAGCAGAATATAGACTATAATCATATTGTGTTCCCCCGCTACGATAAGGAGAGCAGCGCTCTGGTGCGGATGTATCTTTCCGGCCAGTTCGGCAGCCATCCGGGGGATGTGAACCCCTATGCGGCCTCCACCTTTTATGCGGTGGATCGCTTTGCCTCCTACAGGGAGGATTGGGGATCAATTTATGAAAACGGCGGCCTGATCCTCTCTGACCGCTATACCACCTCCAATGCGGTGCATCAGGGCTCCAAGCTGCCTCCGGAGGAACTGCCGGAGTTCTTCACTTGGCTCTATGACCTGGAATACGGCAAGATGGGCCTGCCCAAGCCGGATCTGGTGATCTATCTGGATGTGGACGTAGAAACCTCCCTCAGCCGCATGTCCCGCCGCCAGCAGAGTACCAACACCAAGGCAGACATTCACGAGCAAGACGCCGGCTATCTCCAGCGATGCCTGATTACTGCCAGGCAAGCTGCGGAATTCTATGGCTGGGTAAAGATCGACTATCTGAAGGACGGCATGGAGCGGGATGTGGACGAGAAGAACCAGGAGATTTATAACATTATCCTGCGGGAGCTGGGAAACAAATAACTTCTGGATGCGTCAAAGAAATACAGGAGCATCTTTCGATGCCCCTGTATAAAGAATGCTTAGCAGCCGCAGCCGCAGCTGTTGTTGTTATTGTCGCAGCCGCAGCCATTGTTGCAGCCGCAGCCGCAGCCGTTCCCGCCGCAGCCGAAGAGAATGATGATAAGGATAATGATCCAGAGAGAACTGTTACAACCGTTGCAGAACATATTTTTACCCTTTCTCCGTGCTTCAATTTTTCAAGCCTTCCACCGCCTGCACGGGAAGCGGCGGCACATCTTTTGACCTGTGTAGGAGCGATTTCTCATCGCTCGTGCCATAATATGCGCAAAACTACCCTGGTGCTACTGCCGGGGAAGAAAATGATAAATCATGATCGGGGACTTCCGCCATGCCGCCGGGAAGCGCCCTCACCGATGCCCCGGCGGCAGAATGGAGACAAGTATGTCAGGCGATATTGATAAGATCAACGAGATTTTCCGTACCCAGGATCAGCAGGCAAAAGCCGAGGAGCCTGTGCCGGTGCAGCCGGAGAAGAAAGGCCGGAAGAAGAAAAGCTCCCCGGTGAAAGCGGTGGACGAGCTGCTCACCGACAAGTCCGGCCAGGAGGCCCCCAACTACACCGGGGACGAGGAAACCGAGCGGGATTATCACCCGGTGCGCCAGAGCCAGGAGTACCGCTCCGGCTGCATGGGTGGGATCATGTACTTCGTGTTCATTGCCTGCGTCAGCGTGCTGCTGGCCTGCCTGGCCTGGATGGCGGCAAGCGATATGCTGGCGCTGAACAAGAAGGATTTTACCGCAGTGGTGACGCTGCCCATGTCCATCTTCCAGTCGGAAACGGTGGACACCTTTGATGAGGACGGCACCAAGACCGGCACCAAGCGGGTGACCCATGCGGACATGGACTATGTGACCGATGCCTTGAAGGATGCGGGGCTGATCGAATACAAGTGGCTGTTTAATTTGTTCTGCAAGGTGTCCACTGCCAGCGAGAAGGTGAGCCCCGGGGAGTACGAGCTGAAATCCACCTTTGATTACCGCGCCCTGATCCAGAATATGCGGGCCGGTTCTGCCTCCACGGTGACGGTTGATGTGACACTGCCGGAGGGCTTCAGCATGTATCAGATCTTCAAGCGCCTGGAGGAAAAGAACGTCTGCTCCTATGAGGAACTGATGGAGTCTGCCGCCAATGACAACTTCAATTACAGCTTCCTGCCCGATGAGGCGCATTCCAGCTTGTATGCGGATCTTCCCTATGGCGATGCCACCCGGCTGGAGGGCTTCCTCTTCCCGGATACCTATCAGTTCTACGTGGGGATGCAGGCATCCAGCGCCATCAACAAAATGCTGGAGACCTTCTATTACAAACAAACGGCGGAGATGCTGCAAAAAGCGGCCGACATGAACATGAGCATCAACGATGTAGTGGTTGTCGCCTCCCTGATCGAGAAGGAGGCCGCCAATGACGGCGAACGGGCCACCATCGCCTCTGTCATTTATAACCGCATTTATTCCGGGATGCCCATCGGCATCGATGCTTCCATCCTCTATCCTTACCCGGAACATGAGGGGGCACCCACGGCGGAGATGCTGGAGACCGACACGCCTTACAATAGCCGCCTGCACACCGGCCTGCCGCCCACGCCCATTTGCAGCCCGGGCATGGCGTCCATTAATGCGGCGCTGAACCCGGAGAGCAGCAGCTATTACTACTACGCCCTGGACACTGCCACCGGTGCCCACCGATTCTTTACCAATGAAACGGAGTTTAATAACTTTGTCGCAACACAGGATTATTCATAACGAGCCGGAACTTCTGTCCCCGGCGGGGGACTGGGAGAGGCTGGAAATGGCCCTGGCCTACGGCGCTGACGCGGTCTATCTGGCCGGCAGCGAATTTGGCATGCGCTCCGCCGCCGGAAATTTTGATAACGAGGAAATGGAAAAGGCAGTGGCGCTGGCCCATAGCCTGGGCAGACGGGTCTATGTGACCTGCAACACCCTGCCCCGGGAGGAGGAGCTGAAGCGGCTGCCGGGCTTTCTGGAAGCGCTGGACAGCTTCGGCGTGGACGGGCTGATCATCGCTGACCTGGGGGTCATGGGCCTTGCCAAGCGCTACGCCCCCCACGCCAAGCTCCATGTCAGCACCCAACTGGGGGTCATCAACAGCGCCACGGCCTGTGCCCTTTATGATATGGGGGCAGATACGGTGGTGCTGGCCCGGGAGACCCCTATGGAGGATATTCGGAAAATCCGGGCCAACACGCCCAAGGAACTGCGGCTGGAGGCCTTTGTCCATGGGGCCATGTGTGTGTCCTTCTCCGGGCGCTGCCTGCTGTCCAACTACCTTACCGGCAGGGACGCCAACCGGGGCCAGTGCGCCCAGCCCTGCCGCTGGAAATACAGTCTGGTGGAGGAAACACGGCCAGGCGAGTATTTCCCCATCGTGGAGGACGGGGGAACCTATATCATGAACTCCCGGGATATGCGGATGATCCAGCATATTCCGGAGCTGATAGAAGCTGGGATCAGCAGCTTCAAGATCGAGGGGCGGATGAAGTCGGCCTATTACGCTGCCATCGTCACCAACGCCTACCGCCATGCCCTTGACGCCGCCCTTCGCGGGGAACCGCTGGATCCACTGTGGATCGGGGAGACGGAGAAGGTGAGCCACCGGCCCTACTGCACCGGCTTCTATTACGGTCAGCCTGGGGAGCACTATTCCCAGGCCAGCTATACCACCGAGGCGGATGTGGCCGCCGTGGTGGAGCGCTGTGATGAAGCGGGCAACGCCGTTTTGACCCAGCGCAACAAATTCTGCCTGGGGGACCGCCTGGAGCTGCTGACGCCGGATGCCGTCCCCATCAGCTTTACGCCGGAGCAGATGTTCAACGCCGAAGGTGAGATAATCGCGGATACCCGCCATCCCATGATGGAGATACATATGCGTCTGCCCCATTGGGCCCCAAGGCTTTCCATCGTCAGAAAATGTCGGTAAAGGCTTGACAAATGCGGCGCTTATGATAAAATAACGAAGTAAATTTTGGCTGTGACGAAACGAGCCGGTTTGGAACACTTCAGAGAGGGGCCGTATGCTGCGAGGCCCTGTGCTTTCCACCCCGGCGGCCACTTCTGAGCCACCTTGGGAGACCGGGGCGTAAGCCTGCGTTAAAGGCATGTGAGATGCCGCACCAGCGGCAAATCAGGGTGGTACCGCGAATCCGACCTTCGCCCCTGTATGGGGCGGAGGTCTATTTTTATTTGGAGGACAACATGGAAAAATTCGGGTTAAACCAACTGCGAGAAATGTTTCTCAGCTTTTTTGAGACGAAAGACCATCTGCGTCTGCCTAGCTTTTCTCTAATCCCTCAGAACGATGCTAGCCTTTTGCTCATCAACTCCGGCATGGCGCCCATGAAGCCCTACTTCAAGGGGGAGCAGGAGCCGCCCCGGCACCGGGTCTGCACCTGCCAGAAGTGCATCCGTACCGGTGATATTGAGAACATCGGCAAGACCGCCCGCCACGGCACCTATTTTGAGATGCTGGGCAACTTCTCCTTCGGCGATTACTTCAAGAAGGAAGCCATTGCCTGGAGTTGGGAATTTCTCACCTCTCCCCAGTGGGTGGGCATCGACCCGGATCGGCTGTATCCCTCCATTTATGTGGACGATGACGAGGCCTTTGAAATCTGGAACAAGGACATCGGCATCCCCGCCGAGCGTATTTTCCGTTTCGGCAAGGAGGACAACTTTTGGGAGCATGGCGCCGGCCCCTGCGGCCCCTGCTCTGAAATCTATTATGACCGGGGTGAGAAGTACGGCTGCGGCAAGCCCGACTGCACCGTGGGCTGTGACTGCGACCGGTACATGGAGGTCTGGAACAACGTCTTCTCCCAGTTCGATAACGACGGCGAGGGCCACTATACCGAGCTGAAGCAGAAGAACATTGACACCGGCATGGGCCTGGAGCGTCTGGCCGTGGTCTGCCAGGGGGTGGACTCCCTCTTTGACGTGGACACGGTGATGAACATTACCAATAAGGTCAGCGAGATCACCCACGCCTACTATGGCAGGAGCCATAAGATGGACGTGTCTCTGCGCGTGATCACCGACCATATCCGCTCCGCCACCTTTATGATCTGTGACGGGGTGCTGCCCTCCAACGAGGGACGGGGCTATGTCCTCCGCCGCCTGCTGCGCCGGGCCGCCCGCCATGGCAAGCTGCTGGGTGTCAATGACCCCTTCCTGTATCAGGTGATTGATACCGTTATCCATGAGAACGAGGGCCAGTACCCTGAACTGCGGGAGAAGCAGAGCTATATCACCCGTGTGGTGAAGACCGAGGAAGAAAATTTTGCCCGCACCATCGATGCCGGCATGAAGATTTTCGCCGAGCTGATGGCGGAGCATAAGGCAAAAGGGGAGAGCGTGTTCTCCGGCGCGGACGCCTTCAAACTCTATGACACCTATGGCTTCCCTATCGACCTGACCATTGAGATGTGCCAGGACGAGGGCATGAGCGTGGACGAGGCCGCCTTCAAGGCCCTGATGGAGGAGCAGCGTGTCCGTGCCCGCAAGGCCAGAGAGGCCCTGGGCGACCTGGGCTGGGCCGGCATCAACTTCGGCAAGGAAATCGCCGATACCCGTTTTGTGGGCTATGACCAGGACAAGTGCAGCGCCGAGGTGCTGGCCATCGTGGCCGAGGGGGAGACCCGGGAGGCCGTGTCCGAAGGGGCCGAGGCCATTCTGGTGCTGGATCAAACCGTTATGTATGCCGAGATGGGCGGCCAGGTGGCCGACCACGGTGTCATCGAAGCCGGGGACTTCCGCTTCGAGGTCAACAATGTGCAGAAGAACAAGGGCGGCAAGGTGATGCACTACGGCGTGGTGAAGTCCGGCTGCGTGAAGCTGGGGGATGCGGTAGAGGTATCCTACTGCCACGAGCGCCGGGATGCTGTGGGCCGGGCCCATAGCGCCACCCACCTGCTGCACAAGGCCCTGCGCCAGGTACTGGGCGACCATGTGCATCAGGCCGGTTCCCTGGTGGAGCCGGATTTCCTCCGCTTTGACTTTACCCATTTTTCCGCCGTTACCCCGGAGCAGCTTCAGGAGGTGGAGCGGCTGGTGAACCAGGCCATTCTGGCCGGCTACGGCATTGAGGTGAAGGAGATGTCTCTTGAGGAGGCCAGGAACAGCGGCGCTACCGCCCTCTTCGGCGAAAAGTACGGCGATGTGGTGCGGGTCGTGAACATGGGCGGCTACAGCGTGGAGCTCTGCGGCGGCACCCATCTGAACAATACCGCCAAGGCCGGTGCTTTCCACATCCTTTCGGAAGGCTCCGTTGCTTCCGGCGTGCGCCGCATTGAGGCCACCACCGGTGCACGTACCCTGGATGATATGCATAAGACCATGGATGAGCTTTCTGCCATTGCTTCCATGTTGAAAACCAACAGTACTGACGTGCTTATGAAGCTGGAGCAGCAGGCCAATGAGCTGAGGGAGGCCAAGCGCCTGGTGGAGCAGTATAAGGCGAAAGAGTCCGCAGGTGGTGCGGATGCGCTACTGAAAAAGGCCAGCGACATCGGCGGTGTCCATGTGGTCACCTGCAAGCAGGGCTGCTGTGATGCCAATACCCTGCGCCAGATGGGCGATGTGCTGCGGGATAAGGACAGCGCTGTTGTGGCGGTGATCGCCGCCGTCAATGGGGAGAAAATCAGCTTCCAGTGCGTCTGCGGCAAGGATGCTGTGGCCAAGGGCCTGAAGGCCGGGGACATCATTAAGAACATTACCGCCATTGCCGGTGGCAAGGGCGGCGGCAAGCCGGATTCCGCCATGGGCGGCGGCAACGACCTGAATAAGCTGGACGAGGCCTTGGCTGCTGTAGAGCGCTTTGTCAAGGATAAAATATAAGGAGGAAAACCCATGAAGGATCAGGATTGCCTGTTCTGCAAAATTATTGCCGGGGAAATCCCCAGCACCAAGGTGTATGAGGATGAATGGGTCTATGCTTTCCGGGATATCAATCCCCAGGCCCCGGTGCATGTACTGGTGGTACCGAAGGAGCACATCAGCTGTGCCGCTGCCATCGATGAGAGCAACTCCCAATACGTAGCCAAGTGCTTTGAGGCCATTGCGAAAATTGCCCAGGCGGAGGGACTGGAAAACGGTTACCGGGTCATCAACAACTGCGGTGCCGACGGCGGCCAGACCGTTATGCACCTGCATTTCCACATTCTCGGCGGCCTGAAGCTGAGCGAGAAAATGATATGATAAAAAGACGCAAGGGTTACCAATCCTTGCGCCTTTTCTTTCGGGAAAGCTCGGAAAAGACAGCACTTTTTGCAAAAAATGGGTGGTGGATATGAGGATACTTGCAAGGGCAGCCATTGCCTTTTCCGCCGCAATTTTTGCTGCCCATTATCTGCTGCCGCTGTCCTGGCTGCTGTACGCGGCGTTGGGATCGGCGCTGCTTTCGGCGGCCCTTCTCCTGCCACGGCGCAGATGGCTGCGGGGCTTGTCCCTGTGCCTTGCCTTCTTTGGCCTGGGGCTGGGCTATTACCATTGGCATAATACCAGAACGATTGCAGAGATCAAGGCTATCGATGGTGAAATTCTCACAGTATATGGAGAACTGACGGACTACCCGTTGGTTTATGACAGCTACTGCCGGCTGGAGCTTCGCCTGCTGGACGATGGCTTGCCCAGGGGAAAAGCCATCGTCTACGACAACGCCTTTACCGGCAGTTCCCTTTCTCCGGGCGACCGGGTTTCCGTCACCGGCCGGGTGAGGAAAGCGGACAGCATCTATGGGGAGGGCTATGATGGTTACTACAGCCGGGGAATTTACTATAAGATCAGCGCCCTTGAACCGGTGAGCCTGTGCCGGAAAGGCGAGACATGGCGCTATTTTCCGGTGCGGCTGAACCGGGCGCTGGCGGAGCGTATCGACGGGCTTTTCCCGGCTGATTGCACCCTGTTCATGCGGGCCCTGCTGCTGGGGGATAAGAGCCAGCTTTACGATGATGAAGCCCTGACTCTGGCCATGAGCCGGGCGGGCCTGATGCACACGGTGGCGGTATCGGGCATGCATGTTGCCTTTCTGGTGGGCTTACTGCGGTATGTGCTGGGTGCCGGACGTAAGGCCGCATTGGGCAGCATGGCCCTGGTCTGGGCCTTCGTTTTGGTGACAGGGGCCACGCCTTCGGCGGTCAGAGCCGGTTTCATGCAGAGCCTGCTGCTGATGGCGCCGGTTCTGCGGCGGGAGAATGACCCGCCCAGCTCCCTTTCCCTGGCGCTGGCTTTGATCCTAATGAAAAATCCCTTCGCCGCTGCCAGCATCAGCTTGCAGCTGTCCTTCGGCGCCATGGCTGGAATCCTCTGTTTCTCCGGTCGGATCTATGACTGGTTTCGCAGCCGCTGGGATGCCGTGGATCGCCATACACTGCTTCGATACTTGGTGGGAAACCTGTCCACCTCTCTGGGCGTAACGGTAATTACCGCGCCGCTGACGGCATTGCATTTTGGCTATGTCCCGCTGCTGTCCGTCTTCGGCAATATTGCAGCACTGTGGGCCGTTTCCCTCTGCTTTATGGGCGGATGGATCGCCTGCGGCCTGTCCCTGCTGCCGCTGCTGGGCCAAGGGGCGGCGTGGCTCTGCGCATGGCTTGCCCGGTATTTCCTCCTTGCGGCAAGGCTGGTCTCCGCCCTGCCCGGGGCGGTTCTGTATACAGAGCTCGAGTGGCTGCCCATATGGCTGGCGCTGAGCTATGGCGCGTTTTTCCTCTGCGGCCTGTTTCGGAAAAAGAACTGGCTGCGATTCGGCCTGCCTGCGCTGGCCTCTGTGTTGAGCTTATGTCTGCTTCTCCGCTGCACCGCCTGGGATTATGCCCATGGCCGTGACACCATTGCCGTTCTGGATGTGGGTCAGGGGCTTTGTGTTGCCGCCATGGCCGGGGACAGCACAGTACTCGTCGATTGCGGCGGCATCAACAGCCTGGACAACGCCGGGGAGCTGGCCGGACGCTATCTGCTCAGTCGGGGGCGGAGCAGGGTGGACGCGCTGGTGCTGACCCATACCCATGGGGATCATACAAACGGCGTGACCATGCTGATGGAGATGCTGCCCCTCCGGCAGCTTATTGTCCCGAAGGAGAGGCCGGGAGAAGCGCTTCCCGCTGAAATTCTGGACAGCGCCCAGCGCCACGGTGTGGAGATCAGGTACATAGACCGGGACAGCGTCCTTTCCGTGGGGGATGGGATCAGCGCAAAGCTATATGTCCCGGCGGTTCCGGGCGAGGAGAATGAAAACTGCCTCGCTGTATATCTGGATGTGGGCGGCTGTCAGGCCCTGATCACCGGGGACAGTCCCATGGCCAGGGAACGCCAGCTGCTCCGGGAACATACGCTTTCTGGAACAGAGCTTCTTGTGGTGGGGCATCACGGTTCTGACTCCGCCAGCTCTCCGCAGCTTCTCGCCGCCCTGGGCGGCAGTACGGCGGTAATCAGCGTGGGCAGCAACTACTACGGCCACCCGGCGGAAGAAACCCTTGAACGTCTGGCGTTTTACGGTTATAATGTCTACAGAACCGATAGAGACGGAACGGTGGAAATCAGAATCGGGTAGGAAACGATCGTGGCAAGAAAAAACGGGAAAGACGAAGAAAAACTCAATTATGCATCCGCAGTCAGGGAATTGAAGCAGCAGGGGCCGGAGCGGCTGTACCTGCTCTGGGGGCCGGAGGATTATCTGCGGGAGCAGTATCTGGTACAGCTAAAGCAAATCTGCCTGCCGGAAGGGGATGACAGCTTCAGCTACCGGCGCATGGATGGGCCGGAGCTGGATCTGGCCGCTCTGCGCCAGGCCATGGACGCCCTGCCTTTCATGACGGAGCGCAGCTTTGTTGAACTGCGGGATATGGATGTCAACAAGATCAAGGACGCAGAGACCTTTTCCGCCCTGCTGAAGGATGTGCCGGATTACTGCGTGGTGGCCTTTGTGATGGGCACAGACTATGAGTTGGATGGGCGGCTGAAAAGCGTCAAGGCCCTGCGCCAGACGGCCAGGGAACTGAAGTTTACCAATCAGTCCCAGGGTATGCTGACGGACTGGCTGGTGCGCCGTTTCGCAGCGGCGGGCAAACGTATTGAGCTGGATGCTGCCCAGCGGCTGATTTTCATCAGCGGCGACCGGATGAGCGGCCTGATCCCGGAGATTGAGAAGGTGGCTGCCTATGCCAAGGGGGAGCGGGTGAACGTTTCCGATGTGGAGGCGGTGGCCAACCATATCCCGGAGGCAGTGATCTTTGATATGACGGAATACATTTCCCAGAAAAAATATAATACCGCCCTCTCCGTCCTGGCGGAGCTTCTGGCGGATAAAAATAATGAGCCCATCGCCATGCTGGCCATGCTGGCCATGCAGATGCGAAGGCTCTATGCTGCCCGCCTGGCAATTGAACAGGAGCTGGGGAGCAAATATGTGATGGATGCCTGCGGCATCAAGAGCGATTATATTGCCAAGAAGCTCATCAATGCCGCCCGGGGCTATACGCTGCCTCAGCTGATCCGGGCGGTGGAACTCTGTGCCCAGGCGGATTACCGCATGAAAAGCAGCGGGCAGGACGCCCGGGAGCAGCTGAAAGAAACCGTGCTGCGCATTGCGGCGGGGGAAGCGTATGCAGCGGATTAAAGAGGTCATCGTGGTGGAGGGCCGCTATGATAAGAACACCCTCAGCCAGGTGGTGGATGCCGTGATCGTTGAGACCGGCGGCTTTGGCATTTTCAATGACCGGGAGAAGCAGGCGCTGCTGAAACGGTTGGCAGAGGCCCGGGGCCTCATCCTCCTGACCGATTCTGACGGCGCGGGCTTTCTCATCCGAAATCACCTGAAGGGCTGCATCGACCCGAACCTGATCAAAAATGCCTACATTCCGGATGTTTACGGAAAGGAGCGGAGAAAGACCAAAGCCTCCCGGGAAGGGAAGCTGGGGGTGGAAGGGATGCGGCCGGAAGTGATCCTGGAGGCCCTGAAACGGGCCGGTGCCACCTTTGAAGGGGAGACAAGCCTCCGGCAGGGGGAGCGGATCAGCAAGGCAGATCTCTATAAAAAAGGGCTCAGCGGCGGCCCCGGCAGCGGGGCACGGCGCCAGGCGCTGCTTGCCCGGCTGGCGCTTCCGGCGCGGCTTACCGCCGGCGGGCTGCTGGACGTGCTCAACGCCATCATGAGCCGGGAAGAATTTCTGGAGCTTCAGCTTTGAGCGTCCTCAATGATCACCGAGGCCAGCACACTGATCAGCAGCAGGGCCTGGGTGGTCTCCATCAGGGCGATGGCGGTCATGTACAGGTCGTAGCGCTCCAGCATGCTGCCGTTCCATTCCAGCAGCAGCGCAAAAGCGCAGAGCATCAGAAACGCCGACAGCTGCAAGCCACGGCGGAATATGTACCAGGCCGCCGGACACATGGCCAGCATCCGGCGGAGAATGGCTTTCACCTTCATGAAAAATTCACCTCAGTTCCAAGGATACACAGGAACTGAGGTGTTTTCAATGCAAAGATTTTTCCAGAAGGCGCTCAGACTTGCTGCTCCTGGGCGGCATCCTCCCGGAGCCGGAGCCAGTGGGCATAGAGGGCCTGCTCGTCATCGCTGAGCCAAAGGGCGTTATAACCGTCGCTTTGCCTGAGCGGCAGAGCATACATAAGCCCAAGCCCCAGCCCGAGGATCCCGGCGGGGAGGGCGAACAGCGTGAGGAGCATAGCCCCGCCGCTGATAAAATACAGCCACAGGAAGAAAAGCCCGAAAAGCATGTTGAGAATGATACCGCCCAGGCTGTAAAGGGTGATGGGGAAAGCGCCGTCTTTATCCAACTTCGGCGGATCCATGACGCAGCGGCATACAAGACCGCACTGGGCCAGAAGCCGGGGGCCAAAGCGGAAGGAAACGAACCGGTATCCGGACAGGAGTCCAAACAGCAGATGACCCAGCTCGTGGAGGACGATCTGCAAAACCAGGGCCAGCGCCAGACAGAGCAGCGCCGCCAGCGCGATCAGCAGCATCAGCGGCCAGGAGAACCGGGCCGCCAGCTTGAGGCAGTAGTCGGCCATGGTCATGCCGCAGAAACAGCCCATAGCGACACCAAAGAGAAAATCAACGGTAGAGAAGCCGGAGGAAGTGTTTACTTTCATAAGAAAACTCCCTTGCGTTTTTGCTGAAAAAAATATGAACAGGAAATGAAACTTTTTAAAAATCACAAGACAAAGCGAAGCGTTTATGGTAAAATCAAAAAATCCGATGTAAAAAAACACCGGCCGCAGCCGATGTCCCGGGCAGAGCGCAGCGGCTCCATAGAAAGGAAATCCTCGTAACCCCCAAATTGAAACCCAGCGAAGCGGTTTCAATTTGGAGCGGAAGAAGGAGCCAACGGATATGGAGCTTTCGCGAATAGCGGAAGCGGAATGCAGTTGGCAAAACTCCCCCGTAAAACGAACTTGAAGCCTTGCGCTTCAAGTTCGAGAGGAAGAACAAGGGAGCAGAGTGCAATTTTCGCCGCCAGGCGGAAAGGTCACGGTGCGAGCTTGAAACTCCCCCGTAAACCCAAATTGAAACCCAGTGAAGCGGTTTCAATTTGGAGCGGAAGAAGGAGCCAACGGATATGGAGCTTTCGCGAATAGCGGAAGCGGAATGCAGTTGGCTTCTTCTGACGCCGTGGCACTCCCGGCGCGATTCGAACGCGCGACCTTCCGCTTAGGAGGCGGATGCTCTATCCTGCTGAGCTACGGAAGCATATCCAAAAAACGTATTCATTTTAGCGCAGATTCATCTGTGTGTCAATAAGAAGGGAAAAGAATGCTCAAACTAAAGTCGATCAAAAAGGATTATATCGCAGGTGATTCTGTGGTTCACGCGCTGAAAGGCGTGGATCTGGAGTTCAGAAAAAGTGAGTTTGTGGCGATCCTGGGTCATTCCGGCTGCGGCAAGACCACGCTGCTGAACATCATCGGCGGCCTGGATCAGTATACCTCCGGCGACCTGATCATCAACGGGAAATCCACCAAGGATTTTAACGACGGGGATTGGGACAGCTACCGCAACCATTCGGTGGGCTTTGTGTTCCAGTCCTATAACCTGATCCCCCACCAGACGGTGCTTGCCAATGTGGAGCTGGCGCTGACCCTGTCCGGCGTGGGTGCGGCGGAGCGGAAGGCCAGAGCCAAGGAAGCCCTGGAAAAGGTGGGCCTTGGGGATCAGATCTATAAAAAGCCCAACCAGATGTCCGGCGGCCAGATGCAGCGGGTGGCCATTGCCCGCGCCCTGGTGAACGACCCGGATATCCTCATGGCCGATGAGCCCACCGGCGCACTGGACTCTGATACCTCGGTGCAGATCATGGATATCCTGAAAGAGATTTCCAAGGATAAGCTCATCATCATGGTGACCCACAACCCGGAGCTGGCCACGGAATACGCCAGCCGGGTCATCCGGCTGAAGGACGGCCTGATCGTGGATGACAGCGCCCCCTATGTCTCCGACAGCACCGAGAGCCGCCCGGCCGAACGGGTGAAAAAGACCTCCATGAGTTTCTTCACGGCCCTGTCCCTGTCTACCAATAACCTGATGACCAAGAAGGCCCGTACCATTTTGACGGCCTTTGCGGGCAGCATCGGCATCATCGGCATTGCGCTGATCATGTCTCTTTCCAACGGCATTCAAAATTATATTGATAAGGTGCAGGGGGATACCCTTTCCAGCTACCCCATTACCATCCAGGCCGAAACCATGGATATGAGCAGCATGATGACCAGCATGATGGGCGTCCAGGCGCAGGCGGAGGAAAACCAGCACGATAAGGACGCGGTCTATTCCAGCACCGTCATGTATGACATGATGAATTCCATGGTCTCTGCCGAGACCCAGACCAACAACCTGAAAGCCTTCAAGAAATATCTGGAGGACGACAGCGGCGAGATGGCACAGTACATCAGCTCCATCCAGTATTCCTACGACCTGGATATGAACCTCTATGCCCGGGACGTGGACGATAACATTGTAAAAACCGATGTGGTGGATCTGCTGCAATCGGCCATGAGCCTGACCTTTGGCGGCGACTACAGCAGCTACTTTTCCACCTTCGGCCAGATGTACTCGGTGATGGATGTCTGGCAGGAGATGCTGCCCGGGGAAAACGGGGAAGCCGTCAGTCCGCTGCTGAAAAGCCAGTATGACGTGCTTTACGGCAACTGGCCGGAGAAGTACGACGAAGTGGTGCTGGTGGTGGATCGGAACAACGAGGTGTCGGACCTGGTGCTCTACGCGCTGGGCCTGAAATCCAACAGCAGCCTGGCGGACGATATGCAGACCTTTATGAACCAGGAAAACCTGGCGACCAGTTCGGAAAGCTGGAGCTATGAAGATATCTGCAATATGAGCTTCCGGTATATCTATCCCGCGGATGAATACAAGTGGGATGAGGACAAGGAAGAATACGTGAACATGACCGAGGAGGATCTGGGCCTGCGCACCCTGTTCAACAACGGCCTTGAAGTGAAGATCGTGGGCGTGATCCGCCAGAATGAGGATGCCATGTCCGGCATGATGAACGGCTCCATTGGCTATACCCATGACCTGGTGGAGCACGTTGTGGAGCAGGCAGCGGGGAAGGAGCTGGTGCGTAAGCAGCTGACGGATCCGGAGCATGATGTCTTTAACGGCCTGCCCTTTCTGGACAAGGAGGACGAGGCCCTGACCAAAAACCGGAAGTCCCAGGCAGCCAAGGATTATATTGCCGAAGCGGACGATGAACAGCTGGCAGAGCTGTATGTAAAGTTTATGAGCATCCCGGAGGAGAGCTATGTCCAGGATATGATCGACGAGCAGATGGAGGATACCACCCGGGCCGATATTGAGGACATGATTCTGGATTATTATCCCAGCTATGCCTCCATGCTGGAGGATATGGATGACGAGACCCTCTTTGAATATATGGAGCAGATGATCGCCAGCCAGGTGGAGGAGCAGTACGGCATACAGATGGAACGGATGTACAGCTACCTGGCCGACAGCCAGCTGGCCAGGGACTTCCGGCTGCTGAGCCTGGAGGAGGACGATTATATCTGGCTCTATGACCACGCCATGCCTCCGGTCTATTCCACCGGCAGTTTTGAGGACAGCCTGCATAAGCTGGGCTATGTGGATCTGGAAAGCCCCAGCACCGTCAATATTTATGCCTCCACCTTTGAGGATAAGGATGCCATCGCCGGTGCCATTGAGCGTTATAACGATACCGTGAGCGAGGATGACAAGATCGAGTACACCGATATGGTGGCCCTGCTGATGAGCTCCATTACCACCATCATCAACGTGATCAGTTATGTGCTGATTGCCTTCGTGGCAATTTCGCTGGTGGTGTCCTCCATCATGATCGGCATCATCACCTATATAAGCGTTCTGGAGCGAACCAAGGAGATCGGCATTCTCCGGGCCATCGGCGCCTCCAAGAAGGATGTTTCCCGGGTGTTCAATGCGGAGACCTTTATCATCGGCCTCACCGCCGGTGCCATCGGCATTGGGGCAACCCTGCTGCTGAATATTCCCATCAACATCATTGTCCATGACCTGACCGGCATTCAGGCCATCAATTCCACCCTGCCTGTGGCGGGGGCTGTGGGCCTGGTGATTATCAGTGTGGTGCTTACCTTTATCGCCGGGCTGATCCCCTCCGGCCTTGCCGCCAAGAAAGACCCGGTGGAGGCCCTGCGCACGGAGTAAAAAAATAACAAGGATTGAAAGAATAAGCCCGGACTAAAAACCGCAAAATAGAAATGAGAAAGGCAATCCTGTGAGCATTCACAGAATAGGATTACAATTACTGTGCCGCCCGCCGCAAAAAGCAGCGGCAGAATGGAGTTTACGATGTCTGCAATTCAGATAAATAAGAACAATTTTCAGGAAGAAGTTTTGAACAGCGATAAGCCTGTTCTGCTGGACTTCTGGGCCAGCTGGTGCGGCCCCTGCCGGATGGTGGCCCCCGTGCTGGAGGAAATTGCCGGGGAACGGAGCGACGTAAAGGTCTGCAAGGTCAACGTGGATGAGGAGCCGGAGCTGGCCAGCCGCTACAAGGTGATGAGCGTCCCCACCCTGATGGTGATGAAACAGGGCCAGGTGGTCAACCAGACTGTGGGCGCAAGACCCAAGAGCCAGATCCTTTCCATGCTGTAATGACGCTGCCCGCCGCAAATTTTGCGGCGGGTATTTTGAACTTTATTTGTTGGATGACAGCCAGAAGTAAACAAAAGAAGGGGCTGTAGCGAAACAGTCCCAAAAAAGAAGAGACCGAGACGGCTGAAAACAGTCGCCTCGGTTCCTTGTTTGTGGTAAAATGAAGGTGTGAAACAACATCTACCGCAAAAAGATTATGG
>Ga0129308_1000566_pt1 | contig 52687 bp, 47 predicted proteins | sample L827metagenome_FD_94440 | JGI IMG/M metagenome (GOLD analysis project Ga0129308, IMG submission 94440) | Ring-tailed lemur group fecal microbial communities from Wisconsin, USA - L827 metagenome | ecosystem: Host-associated > Mammals > Digestive system > Large intestine > Fecal | place: USA... | reverse complement strand
CATGGCCGCCTCCAAGTGCAAGGTTTTTCGCGTGTTTTCCCGTTTTTCCTTGCACTTATTATACCGCAGAAACGGCGCTATTTCTTGATATCACGTGGCCTTTTTTTGTTCAGTGGACATTATGTTAGAGTGCATAAAATGATATTTTATATTGTGTCCTGAAAATGAATTCTTGATATTGACAAGATGCAAATTCTTCGATAGACTTTTAGGCAATAAGCAAGGACGCTCGATCCGCCGAAGATGGCGGGCCGAGCGTCCTTCTGCTTTACCGGCGGATTGGTGTCGTCGGAGAATGAGGAGGAGTGAAAGATGTATTCGTCGGTCAACACAATCTGGGTGCTGCTCGGAGCAGCGATGGTCTTTTTTATGCAGGCTGGATTCGCTATGTGCGAGGCCGGCTTTACCCGTAGCAAAAACACCGGTAATATCCTTATGAAGAATCTTATGGATTTCTGTATCGGAACCCCCGCTTTCTGGCTGGTTGGGTTTGGGATTATGTTTGGTGGCACAGGTGCTCTGATTGGGAGCTTCGACCCATTGGTACGGGGTGATTATACAGCAATCCTTCCTGCAGGGGTCCCGATCTGGGCGTTCTTTATTTTTCAGACAGTCTTTTGCGCCACTGCCGCCACCATCGTCTCCGGGGCTATGGCGGAACGGACGAAGTTCATCTCCTACTGTATTTACTCGGCAGTGATCTCTCTGGTGATTTACCCGATCTCTGGCCACTGGATCTGGGGCGGCGGCTGGCTGGCGCAGATTGGGTTCCACGACTTTGCAGGGTCTACGGCCGTCCATATGGTGGGCGGTGTGGCCGCCTGTGTGGGCGCCAAGATCCTGGGGCCCCGGATCGGAAAGTACGGTAAGGATGGCAAGCCCCGGGCCATTCTGGGACACAACCTCTCCATAGCTGCCCTAGGAGTCTTTATCCTCTGGTTTTGCTGGTTTGGCTTCAACGGCTGTTCCACCGTGGGGATGGAAGGGGATGAGACCATGCTTTTGGCTGGATCTATCTTCTGCACCACCAACATGGCAGCAGCGGTAGCCTGCGTCACTACCATGGTCTTTACTTGGCTGCGCTATGGGAAGCCTGACGTATCCATGACCTTCAACGCGGCCCTGGGCGGACTGGTGGCCATTACCGCAGGGTGCGATATGGTCTCGATCAGCGGGGCGGCGGCGATCGGCATCTGTGCCGGTATCGTAATGCCGCTGGCCATCGGATTTTTTGACAAGGTGGCCAAAATCGACGATCCTGTGGGCGCAATCTCGGTCCACGGCGTATGCGGGGCGATGGGCACTATACTCACCGGATTTTTCGCTCTGAACGGTGGCCTGCTCTATGGGGGCGGCACGGCCTTCCTGATGACCCAATGTCTGGGTGTCTTTTTCGTCATTGCCTGGGTGGTGGTTACTATGACGATCGTGTTCCAAGTCATCAAACATACCATTGGGCTGCGCGCCTCTGCTCAGGAGGAGATTGAGGGATTGGACATCCAGGAACACGGTCTGGTCTCCGCCTATGCCGACTTTATGCCGGCCACCAGCGTGAATGGTATTTCGGGTACGAATGGCATTCCAGCACCTGCCGGATCCCGAGCCGCAGAAATGGACAAGGCCATTCCGGTCCAGGTGGTATCCGATGCGAAGGCGGAGATATCCGCCTCTGATGTAAAGCTTTCGAAAGTCACCATCATCTGTAATCAGGCCCGTTTTGAAGAACTAAAGAGCGCCATGAATGATATCGGTGTGACGGGTATGACCGTTACTCAGGTCTTGGGCTGTGGCATACAAAAAGGAAAGACTGAATACTATCGCGGCGTAGAAATGTCCATGAATCTATTGCCCAAAGTGCAGGTCGATATTGTGGTTTCCAAGGTTCCAGTGAGTGAAGTGATCTCTGCAGCCAAACGGGCGCTGTTTACGGGACATATTGGAGACGGAAAGATCTTTATTTATGATGTGGAGAGCGTAGTCAAGGTCCGCACCGGGGAGGAAGGCTACGATGCGCTCCAAGGGGACTAAACAGTCTGCTGATGGGAGGGCGGAGGTCATATGACCTCCGCCCTCCCATTGCGCAGGAGACCGTGCTGTGATAAAATAAGACGCACGAAAGGACTGAGAGAAGATGAAGCAACCCGGTGGGGATGTAGAGGTAGAGCGCTTCGCTGCGGAGATCGCACCCAAGGGCAAGGGGTATCTTGCCGTTCGCAGATGCCCGCCGGACGAGTTGGCCCATGTGCTGGAACGGGAGGCCGGTGCGCTGTTTTCCGCAGGGGCCCGTCGGGTCTATGTTGCCTCCACTGATCCAGGCGCACCCCTGCATGAGGGGAAACTGGGGCGGTGCAGGCTGACCCATGTACACGATATGCTGCTCCTGCGCCGGGAGCTGGGAGAGGCGCGGCCCGGGCCCGGAGGATTGGCTGTGCTGGAACCGCTCCGCCCTGCGGAGGGCGAAGCATGGCTCAAAATCCATAACGAGGGATTTTTTGATGTGCCCAATTCCGCGACCTATGGTCCGGAGGAGCTGGAAACCTGTCTGGACGAAGATCATGACTGTGGTTTTTTTCTCTTTGAGGGCAAGGCGGTGGGCGTCTATGAGCTGGCGCTGGCCGGACAAGAGCCGGAGATCGAGGGCATTGCCCTTCGGCCGGGCTTCCGGGGCCGTGGCCTGGGCCGGGAGCTGTTGCTCTCAGCCATGGACCGGCTGGCCGAACTGGGCTTTCAAAGCTGTTTCCTGCGGGTAGCCAGCTCCAACACGCCGGCACTCCGCCTCTACCGCGAGAGCGGCTTTGCAGAGGAACGGGCATATTCCAAATGGTTCGAGGTGACCGTGAAGCATGGATGAGCTGGAACATTTTTGGAAGCCGATCCCGCCCTATGATGACCGGGGGTGGGATTTGGTGCCCCCCATCGAGGAGTGCGGCGAGCCTCTGGTAGATATTACCGAGCGGACGCCCCGAATCCTCTACGGGGCGTCTTATCTGAGCCAAGGCTTGGACGGCGCGCTGGACCGCTGCTGGGTGCGGCAGGGGGTGTGGGAGCGGCTCCGGCGCGTGCTTGCGATGCTGCCGAAGCGATACTCCCTGTTGATTTTTGATGGGCTGCGCCCCCTGCGGGTACAGCGGGCCATCTATGACCAGTTCAAAGCGGTCATTCAGGAGGAACGCCCGGGCATCTCAGTGGCGGAACTGGAGCTCATACTGGAGGACTATGTGGCCAGGCCGGTCAAGCGGCTGGACCGGCCCGCGCCCCATACCACCGGCGGCGCGGTGGATCTGACGCTGTGTCTGGATGGAACGCCCATGGATATGGGTACCGGGTTTGACAACCTCACCAGTCAGGCTCACACCGACTGGTTTGAACGGACGGACGGTGGGAGGGAGACGGTGCGGGACCAGCGGCGGCTCCTGTTCCATGTGATGGAGGCGGCAGGCTTTGTCAACTACGGCTGTGAGTGGTGGCACTATTCCTATGGAGACCGCCAGTGGGCCCGACAGAAGAAAGGTGTCCCCATCTACGGATTCTGCCCGGAGTGCGACGGGTGAGCAAAAGAGAGGAGAAGGAGAAATGTCGTATCAGATCGTAGCCTTTGGAGATTCCAACACGAGGTATTATCTGGGGGACACCGGCACGGCGGGCCCCTTGGAGGACGCCTGGCCTGCCCGCCTGGAGGCGCTTCTGCGGGATCGGGGCAGGGACGTGGCGGTGAAAAACGAGGGACACCCCGGCATCCAGGCGGATTTCGCCATGGAACACTTCGACGCCGCCACCAAGGGCGCTGACCTGTGCGTGCTGGGCTTCGGCACCAACGACGCCAAGAAGCTGGAGGTCCCTCTGGGCGAATTCCTCTCCGAGGTCTCCGACGTGCTGGACCAGGCGGGGGAAGCCGGTATACCCCTCATTCTGCTGGGAATCCCCTGGTTCTCAGAGGAGGTGGCCGGGCGGGATGTGCAGGCCCGGCTACCCATTTGGAACGAGTCGCTCGCCAGCCTCTGCGATCAGTTGAGGATCCCCTTCGTAGACCTCTATACGCCCTTCCTGGGCGACCCGGAGCGCTGGTTCAACGAGCGGACGACCCCGAAGCGCCACCTCTCCGCCGCGGCGGAACAGCGGGTAGCCGAGCTGGTCCTGCCCCTGGTGCTCCGACAGATGGACCGCTAGGACTTGTCTGCATATCGGAATAGGCAGACAGCCCGGAAGAGCCGCACCGTTTTTTATAACCCTGTGAAGCAAAGGGGGCCCGCCCAGGTGATCTGGGCGGGCCCCCTTTCCGCTTATTTTAAGGCGCTCCGTCTTCCGGGGGGTCCTTATGGAGAAAACCGGTGTAGAAGCCAGGGGAAAGTTCCGGCTCATGGGGAGACGGAGGCGGGCCGGGGACCCGGCGGGGCGGTTCCCCGGCCGGGGCGCCGGAATAGTAGTAGTGAGGGACGGACGCCTTGTCGGGCCCGCCCACCCGGCAGTAGGTCTCGACAGGCGCCGGCGGAGCGGACTCGTCCACGGGGGCGGGAGAAGTGCCGGCGGCGCAGTCGTAGAAACCGGCAAAGGCCGTGCCCATGTAGGCGGTGAGCCACAGGAGCAGCGGGGCGCTGCACAGCAGGGCGGCCGCGGCCAGGAGCAGGGGGAGGAACATGCCGAAGACACGCACCGGAAGGGCGGCAAAGCCCCCACGGCTCACCTGGAAGAAAAAGAAGATGGCAAAGCCGCCCAACAGGTAAACCGCCAGGATGATGGCGGCCACCAGCAGGGTCCAGCCCAAAAAAGACAGAGACAGAAGAAGAAGGGACCAGCGGCGGCCCGTCATTAGGCGCTTGCTCTCATGGATGCAGTCCAGGGCCCTCCAATCGGGATGGTCCAGCAGGAGATAGTAGGAGAGGGCGTACCGCAGCAGACGGTTATAGAGGAGGGCCATGCTCAGCACAGTGGCCGGGAGGAGGAGGAGCGCAAGAAGCTGGCTGTCCAGCCAGACGGCCAGCAGGGAAAGTGGGACCAGAACCGCCAGAGAGACCACGGTCCACAAAAAACTGAGCAGGAAGAGCAGCAGGGACAGGCAGATGATCCGCCCGGCCAGGTGAAAGCCGAAAAAGAGGTCCTTGATCTCGGTGCGGCGGCCCCTCCAGAGCCCCATGGTGTAGTGGAGATAGCCGGTCTGCATGACCAGGGTGAACAGCATAGCCAGGAGGTAGAGGAAGACCATCACCGCCAGGAAGAGCCCGGAGGCGGCGGACGCAGCCCCGCGGCTGATGTGGCCGCCATGGCCCCGTATGGCCAGATTGGCCCCTGCGGCAAGGGTGACCGGGAGCGTGACGGCCATGGAAACCGCGGAGACCAGGGCCTGTGTGAGGAGCAGATAGACCAGCATGACCAGCCAGGGGCGGGGAGAGCCCCGGCGGACGGCGGCCTTGGCCGCCAGCTTAATGCGAACGCGGTCGTATTCCATGGGATCGACCTCCTTCTGATAGAGACATCATACCATGGAATCGGGCGCTTGGCAAATGGGAAACGCGCACCAGAAGGCAGCACCGGAGGCAAGGGGGTCCGCGCCGCACTGCCCGCCGTGAAGAGCGGTGATCTCCCGCACCAGGGCGAGCCCCAGCCCGGTGCCGCCCTGGGTCCGGGTCCGGGCAGGGTCCGCCTTGTAGAAGGGCTCGAAGAGCCGGGGCAGGACCTCTGGGGGAATGGGGTCTCCGTCGTTTTCCACCCGGAGAAGGGCGCTGCCCTTTTCCACACGGAGCAGGAAGCGCACCTCGCCCCCGGGAGCGCAGTGGCGCAGGGCGTTGGAGGCCAGGTTGCCGACCAGCCGGGTGAGCTGTTCCCGGTCCCCGGACAGGGTGCAGGGCTCCAGCGTTGGGGAGAGGGTGATCCCCTTTTTGCGGGCCGGACGCTCCAGAGGGCGGAGCACGTCCCGCACCACCTGGTCCAGCTCCACCGGAACGGGCTGGAACCGGGCACGCCCCGACTCCAGCCGGGAGAGGTCCAGGAGGGAGCCCACCAGGGCGGCCATCCGGTCCGACTCCTCCACGATGACGGAGAGATATTCCTCCCGCTTTTCCGGGGCGATGTCCTCGCTGAGCCCCTCGGCATAGGAGCGCACCAGGGCCAGCGGGGTCTTGAGTTCGTGAGCCACGGCGTTGGTGAGGTCCCGCTCCCGCTGGAGGGAGCGGGACTGAGACCGGGCCACCAGAACAGCCAGGAGCAGGGCAAAGAAGAAGGTGCTCCCATAGAGCAGTCCGAGGCCGTGGGTGGCCAGACGCAGGGGAAGGTAGGCCGCGCCGTAGGCGGAAATCAGATTGTCGTAGGGGGCCACTATACCGCAGTGGGCGTAGCCTGCGCCGCCTTCCACGGCGCCGACCCAGCTGGCGGACGGCCCGCGGCTGCCCACCAGACTGTCCACACGGGCCTGAGCCTGCCGGAAGAGTTGCAGAGCCAGCTCCGGCGGATCATCGCTCCAGATGAGGGGGGACTGCAGCCGGGCGGCGTCAAAGGCAAGGGTGGTGAGGGTCTTGCCTTCAAAATAGGCGCTGTCGGTGTCGAGAAGGGTGAGAGGGCCGTCGGCAAAGTAGTACACCAGCTTTTGTGGGTAGACCACATTGTGCTCCACCACGCCGGTGACCTCGCCATAGAGCCCCGGTCTGTCCACATCGCCCTCTCCATAGAGGCCGCCCTCCGCCCCATAAAAGGCGCAGAGGTCCTTATCGGCGCGGAGCAGGCGGGCCAGGGCGAGCTGTTCGTCATCGGTGAGGACCGGATCAAAATGGAGGAAGTAGTCGTAGACTCCGGTGCCGGGCAGGGAGAAATAGCCGGAGGTAAGGGGGCTGCGGGCAAGCTCCGTCCCATCCAAATCGTAGATGCGAAAGACGCCCATGGAGCCGGCGGCGGGGGAGCAGGCGGCCATCCGGTCGGCGAGCAGGGCGGGCTTTTCCACAGCCGCCGCCGTCCCCTCCAGAACCAGCTGGCAGTTCATGAGGTTCCAGTCCAGGGTCTCGCGGATCTCTGCACGCAGAGAGGCCTCCCGGGCGTCCAGACTGCGGAAGGAGATCACACCCGCCATCAGTGCCCAAAAGGCCAGAAAAACCGCCGCCGTCCGCAGAAAAACGGTCCAGAACAGCTTGCGCATCGTTCACGCCTCCTCCAGCTTGTAGCCCGCCTTGACCACGGTCTTGATCTGTCCGCCCGCGGGCCCCAGCGCAGCGCGAAGGTTTTTGATTTGGACGTCCACCGCCCGGAGCTCCCCCTCAAAATCCCAGCCCCATACACGGGTGAGCAGCTGCTCACGGGAGAGGACCCTGCCGCGGTTGCGCAGGAGGCAGAGGAGCAGGTCGTACTCCCGAGGGGATAATTTGACAGCAGTATTACATACTGTACAGGCCATGCGACCGGTATCCAGCCGAATTTCCCCACAGATCAGCGTGCCGTCGGAGGTGCCGCGGCTGCGGCGGATCAGGGCTGTGGTCTTGGCCAGGAGAACGGCCAGGGAGAAGGGCTTGGTCACATAGTCGTCTGCACCCAGCCCGTAGCCCTCCAGCGCGTGAGTTTCCCCGCCAAGGGCCGTGAGGAAGAGGATGGGGACCCGGCTCTCCCGGCGGATGGCACGGCACACGCCGTAGCCGTCCAGGCCCGGCATCATCACGTCCAGCAGTACCGCGTCGTAGTCCCGCTCCCGGAAGCGGTCCAGACCCGCCGCGCCGTCTGCGGCCAGGTCGGCCTCCACCCCGTGGGCATGGAAATAGTCCCGGAGGATATCCCGCATGCGGGGCTCATCTTCCACAATCAGGATCCGGTCAGCCATTGTCGATCCCCTCCTCGATACGCAGGATACCAAAAAAATGTGTTGGAGTTGTGTCGGATTGGAAAATATGCGGCTTGCCGAAGGAAGGGGGCTACCCGGGATAAGAATCGGGGGAGTCGTGCGAAAAGGGGCGGCAGCCCCCGGTGTGTCTCCCGTTGAAACGATCAAAAGGCTGTCGGAAAAGCCATTTTGAGCTTTTCCGACAGCCTGGATACCCGTCAGGTATGGAGGGACGCGAATTACCGGCGACCGCCGAAGCCGCCGCCTCTGGAGCCGGAGCTGAAGCCGCCACCTCTGGAGCCGGAGCTGAAGCCGCCACCTCTGGAGCCGGAGCTGAAGCCGCCGCCCCTGGAGCCGGAGCCGAAGCCGCCGCCTCTGGAGCCGGAGCCGAAGCCGCCGCCCCTGGAACCGCCGCCGAAGCCGCCGCCTCTGGAGCCGGAGCTGAAGCCGCCGCCCTTGGGACCGGAGCTGAAACCGCCGCCCCGCGGGGGCGTGGGTCCGCCTCCCGGCCCTCTGGGGGGACGTGAACCCCTTCCGGGCGGAGGAGGAGGCTGGCGCCAGCGCCGCCGATACCAGCCGTAGCCAGGCCCGTGCCAGAAGAGAAGGGGGCGAAAGACCACCGGGGGGACCCCCATACCGTAATATCTTCTGCGGTAGGCGGTGTATCGGGTGCTGTCGATGATGGAGAATACGATGAGGATCAGAAGGATGAGGAAAAAGATCTGGACCACCCAGCTCACATCCCGGGCGTAACCCTCGGCATAGCCGGGCGCCGGCGTACTCTGTGCGGCGTTCAGATGGGAGGCGAAGAACGTCTGGAAGGAGGAGAACACCCCCAGGGCGAAGGTGTCGTAATCCCTGGCCATGAATGCGTCGTAGTACTGGTCCATGTACTGGGTGATCACGGAGTCGCTCAGGGCGGAGGTCACGCTGTCGCCCGGGATCAGGAAGGCGTCCTGCCCACCCACGTCCATTACCAGCAGCAGGTCCTGGGAGCCGAGACCAATGTCGTTGCCGAGCTGATAGGTGTAGGTGTCGATGGCCATGCCGTCGGTGTCGGACACTGCGGCCACCGCCATGATCATACCGTAACGGGCGTCCCAGTTGGCGTTATAGAGGCACAACGTCTCCTCTGTGGCATCGGAGAGCACACCGGCCTCGTCCCACAGCCAGTCTGTGTAGCCGGAGGTGTTCAGGCTGGTGTCCAGCGCTGAGGGATCGGCGGGCTCCGGCGCGGGGGAGGACTGTACGGGACGCCGGACCTGACCCAGGCCGATGGAGGCCAGGATGATCAGAAGGGTGAGGACCACCGCTACGCTGCGTTTTTGAAAGAACTTCATAGGCACTCCTTATTTTCGTATCCCACAGGTACAAAAGGCGTCCGGCTCAACCGCGCAGCTCCAGCAGCTTCTGCTTGAGCTCGCCCTCGATCCGTCCCAGCTCCAGCTCGGCCTCCCGGCGCTTCTGGGCGCCGTCCTGCTGGATCTTCATGACCTCGTCCAGGGTGGAGATGAGCTGCTGATTGGTGTGCTGCAGGGTCTGGATATCCACCACGCTGCGCTCGGCCTCCTTGGCGGTCTCGATGGTGCCCATCTTGAGCATGTCGGCGTTCTTCTGCAAGAGCTCGTTGGTCATATTGGTGACGGCGCTCTGGGCCGCCGTGGCCTGCCGGGAGTGCTCCAGACCCAGCGACAGGACCATCTGGCTCTTCCACAGCGGAATGGTGTTCACCAGGGAGGACTGGATCTTCTCCAGCATCAGGGCGTCGTTGTTCTGGATGAGCCGGGTCTGGGGGCCCATCTGGATGGAGATCATACGGGTGAGCTCCAGGTCGTGGATCTTCTTTTCAAAGCGGGAGCACATGTTGGCCAGGTCGTTGTAGGCCTGGGCATCCTCCTGGGCCCCGCTCTGGGCGGCCTTTTTCCGCAGCTCCTCCAGCTCGCCGGCGCGGACCTGCTCCAGGCGCTTCTTGCCCGCCAGAATATACATGGTGAGCTCCTTGTAGTACTTGGTGTTGAGATCGTACATCTGGTCCAGCATGGCGATGTCCTTCATCAGGGTCACCTGATGGCCCTCCAGCACGGCTACGATCTTGTTCACGTTGGTCTCGGCCTTGGCGTACTGGGCTTTCATGGACTCCAGATCGTTTTTCTTTTTCTGGAAGAAGCCGAAGAGACCGCTCTTCTCCTCCTGGCCGAAGTTTTGCAGCTCTCCTACCAGACCGGCCAGGGACTGGCCGATCTCGCCCAGGTCCTTGGTGCGGACGGAATTGAGGGTGTTTTCAGAGAAGGAGGCGATATTCTTCTGCGCGGCGGCGCCGTACTGCAGGACCACGTTGGAGTCCTTGATATCGATCTTCTGGGCGAACTCGTTGACCATCTTGCGCTCCGCCTCGGTGAGCTGGCTCTCATCCAGCTTGACCGCGTTAGCGTCCCGGACCTTTTGGGCCTCGGCGGCGTCCTCAGGAGCCACGGTGGGATTCAGGGTCAGGCTGGGCGCGTCGGGGGCCTTGGGGGCCTCGGCGGCGGCCGCCGCACCCATATCGGGGGTCAGCGTCAGTTCAGGGGTGAAATCGGTGTTGTCGGCCATATTGAACCATCCTTTCTAGTTGCGCCGCAGGCCCGTCAGGACTCGCTGCGGAGCTGCTCGCCCGTCAGTCCTTCCTGGGCCAACAGGTTTTCCATCACGGTGATGTCGGTGGAGATATCCAGGGCCTCGTCGCCGAAGAGGGCGTCGAGCTGCTTGTCGAAGGCTTTGGTGACCGTGTCCATCATCGTCTCGATCTTTCCCATGGTGCCGTCGATATTGGTGCCGGACACGCCAGCGGAGCCCATCCTGTCATAGGCATTGAGGAGCTTGAGGGTGGTGGGGAGATAGTAGTTCATGAATTTGCGGATCTGGGAGAGCTTTTGAGGGTGCTCCACCACATAGGCGATGATCTTCTTGGTGATCTCCTCCAGATGGTCGATCTGGGCGGAGAGGGTGGGGTCCTCGATGGCGTCGTTGAGACGACGCATTTCAGAGACGGCCCGGTCCCGGTCCTGGATCAGGGCGTCTAGCTCGGGATTGCCGGTGGAAGGGGCCTTTTTCTCCTCCGCCTTGGGGGGCACCTCCGCCTGGGGATCGGAGTCCTTCGCGGTCTCCGGGGTCTCGAAGCTGCGATCCGGCCAGATGGCCTTGGCGATGAGAAAGACCGCCAGGGAGGCACCCGCCGCCGCCGCATAATGGAGGGGCCGGTACAGGGGCAGGAACAGCCCGAAGATCAGCCACACCACGGCCACCGCATAGATGGGGACCACAGATTTTTTTACTACCTTAGCCATAACTGCCTCCTTAGAGAAGATACAAAATTATTGTACCCTTCCGTGGGAAGGGTGTCAATGGGATTCCGTTTTACTTTGCCTGTCTTAGGACGCGGGATGCCCTTGCAAAAGCGGAAGGGAACCGTGGACAGGATGGTTGACAGGGGGTGGAAAACTTATTATTATATATAGTTATAGCTGTAAACGAAGAGGGAGAGCGATGGTCAATGATGACGCTGGAGGATTTCAAGGCCGCTCGCAGTGTGCTTGCGGGCGTGATCGCGGACACCCATCTGGTCCACTCCGTGGCTTTTTCTAAAGCCACGGGGAACCATGTCTATATCAAACCGGAAAACATGCAGGTGACCGGCGCCTACAAGATCCGGGGCGCCTACTATAAGATCAGCACCCTCACCCCGGAGGAGAAGGCGCGGGGCCTCATTACCGCTTCCGCTGGCAACCACGCCCAGGGGGTGGCCTACGCCGCCCAGGCCGCCGGCGTGAAGGCAACGGTGGTCATGCCCACCACCACGCCCCTGGTGAAGGTGAACAACACCAAGGACTACGGGGCCAACGTCATCCTGCACGGCGCCGTCTTTGACGACGCCGCGGAGCTGGCCTCCCAACTGGCGGAGGCGGAGGGCTATACGTACATCCACCCGTTCAACGATCCCATTCTGGCCACCGGACAGGGGACCATCGCCTATGAGATATTTTCCGATCTGCCGGAGGTGGACATCATTTTGGTGCCCGTGGGCGGCGGCGGCCTTGCCGCGGGGGTGGCCACCTTGGCCAAGCTCCTCAACCCCAATGTAAAGGTCATCGGCGTAGAGCCCACTGGCGCGGCCTCCATGAGGGCCAGCCTGGAGGCGGGCCATGTGGTCAGCCTGGACAGGGTGGAGACCATCGCGGACGGCGTGGCCGTCAAGACCCCTGGGGACAAGATTTTCCCATATGTGCAGCAGAATCTGGACGGCATCCTCACCATCGAGGACCGGGAGCTGGTGGATGCCTTCCTGGATATGATGGAAAAGCACAAAATGATCGTGGAGAACGCCGGGCTGCTGTCCATAGCCGCCCTGGCCCATCTGGACTGCACAGGCAAGAATGTGGTGAGCGTGCTCTCCGGCGGCAACATGGATGTCATCACCGTCTCCTCCCTGGTCCAGCACGGCCTGGTGAGCCGGGGACGGGTATTCACCTTCTCGGTGCAGCTGCCTGACCGGCCGGGCGAGCTGGTGCGGGTGGCGGAGATCGTGGCGGAGCAGAACGGCAACATCATTCGCCTGGAGCACAACCAGTTCGTCAACATCAACCGCCAGAGCGGCGTGGAACTGCGCGTGACGCTGGAGGCCTTTGGGCATGTCCACAAGCAGGAGATCATCAAGGCGGTGAAGGACGGGGGCTACGACGTCCGCGAGGTCATGACCACCAGCGTGTAGCCCCTTGAATATCTGTTGCCGCCCCCCGGAGGCGGACCTCCGGGGGGCGGCTATCTTCGTGCGGTGGGCCGCCGGGTCGTCGCCGCCGGACCGGGAGACGGCGTGGGGCCGCCAGGCCGGCACGCTTCCGCGCGCTGCCGTGGGAGGCCGGCGGCTGTCCCGGGGCGCCTGCGGCCCGCCTTTGCGAGCCGCCTGCCGCTTGTCGTATCCTATGCCGGCGGCGACGCCTCGGTGCCCCTCTGCGGGACCGGGTATGGGAAGAGCATACCGCAAAAGGATTTTATTTTCCATAAGGAGAGATGAAAAGATGATTAAAATTGCTCCTTCCATCCTTTCAGCGGATTTTTGCAATCTGGAGCGGGAGATCCGGCGGGTGGATTCCGCCGACTGGCTCCATGTGGACGTGATGGACGGCATGTTCGTGCCCAACATCTCCATCGGCGTGCCGGTGGTGTCGTCCATCCGCAGGCACACGGAGATGTTTCTGGACGTCCATCTGATGGTGGAAAAGCCGGGGCGCTATGTGGATGCCTTTGCCGACGCCGGCGCCGATCTGCTCTCGGTCCACCTGGAGGCCGATATGCCGCTCCGCATCCGGGAGGCCCTCCGGCGCATGGAGGAGCGCGGGGTGAAGCGGGGGATCGTCCTGCGGCCCATCACCTCGGCCGAAGCGGTGCTCCCCTACCTGGAGCTGGGTGTGGAGCTGGTGCTGGTGATGACAGTGGAGCCCGGCTTCGGCGGACAGAAGTTCATGGCCGATCAGCTTCCCAAGCTGGAGGCGATCCGCCGGTATATCGACCGCTATCAGCCGGACTGCAATCTGGAGGTGGATGGAGGGATCGATCCTGACACCGCACGTCAGGCGGTATCCGCCGGAGCCAACGTGTTGGTGGCCGGTTCCTCGGTGTACGGTGCGCCGGACCCGGCGGTTGCCATCGCGGCCCTGAGAGGGTAACCTCTCTGGGCCCGTCATCGGAAAAAATGCACAGACCAATCGTTGGAGGTAATATCCTATGCAGTATTTTCCCCCGGCCCTGGAAAAGCTGACGGAGCAGTTTGCACGGCTGCCCGGCATCGGCAACAAGAGCGCCCAGCGGCTGGCCTTTTTTGTGCTGTCCCTTCCCGACGAGGACGCACAGGCGTTTGCCGACGCCATCGTGACCGCCAAGCGGGCCATCTCTCTGTGTCCGGTGTGCCAGAACCTGACGGAGGGCGAGGGGCCCTGTGCCATCTGCCGCAGCGACAAGCGGGACGGCGGAACGGTATGTGTGGTGGCCGATCCCAAGGATGTCATCGCCATGGAGCGGTCCCGGGAGTATCAGGGGCGCTACCATGTGCTCCACGGGGTCATTTCTCCCATGAACCATGTGGGTCCCGATGATCTTCACATCAAGGAACTGCTGGAGCGGGTGGCCTCGGGCGAGGTGCAGGAGGTCATCATGGCCACCAACCCGGACACGGAGGGGGAGGCCACGGCCATGTATCTGGCCCGTCTCCTGCGGCCCTTTGGCGTGAGGATCACCCGGCTGGCCTATGGGGTCCCGGTGGGAGGCCACCTGGAGTATGCCGACGACGCCACGCTGATGCGGGCGCTGGAAGGGCGGAGAGAGATGTAAAACACGGGGGCGCGTCCGACTAGGACGCGCCCCCGTGTTTTGGCAGAGCCCGACGGCTCAGGCGGAAGGTTCCCCGGCCGGACGATACCGGGCCAGGAGAGATAACTGCTCGTTTGCAGCCATCCGCGCTGCGATCTCCAGGGCTTCCTGGTAGGACGCCACCCGCCGGATGGCCTTGGCGGCGGCATGGCGGCGGACCTGCCAGCCGCCTTTGGGGTGGGGCAGCACGTAGAGATCTGCTCTGTGGTCCATGGGGGTATGTACACCTCCTCCTTTTGTGTGATGGTATGGAGAACCGCACACAAAAAGAGAAAACATTGACTTTTGGCCGGCATTTCGATACAATAAAAACGGACTGCGCCGGCCGTGGGCCGCGTTTTCTCCAGGGGTTCCGCTGTGCCAGCAGCGGAGCCCCCTTTTTTGTGTCACTGGTCTTCCCTGGGGGAAGAGACCCGCTTTTTCAGCAGACGGCTGTAGCGGGCCAACAGGGCCTCCTCCGAGAAAGAGGAGGCGCCGGCGGTGAACTGCTCGGTGGTCAGGCTCAGGATAGGGATCTCAAAGGCGTCGATCAGGCTCTGGGCCTCCTGGACCGCCTGCTCCAGCTCCGACAGGTCGAACTGGTTGCGCAGAGAGCGCATCTGGGCGGCAAGACTGCAAAATTTCTCCAGAACGGCGGCGGCGCCTTCGCAGGCGGGCGGAACGGGTACAGGAGCGGCGGCGTCCGGACATTCCCCCACGCCGGCGGAGGCCGGAGCGGACGCCGTGGACTGCGTCAGGCGGCTGATGTCCACATTGAAAATGTCGGATAGTTGCTCCAGCCTGGCGGAGCTGATCTTGGAGGCGCCGGATTCCCACTGCGATATCGTGCCGCGGCTGATACCGAGCCTGCGGGCAAGTCCGGACTGGGTCAGCCCATGGCGTTCACGGAGCTCTTTCAAAGCGAGGTTGGCAGCCATAATAACACCATCCTTAACAAGATACTATCGCTTGCACCTATCATACTGCGCAGAGATACGCTTGTCAACCTGCATTCGGGCAAAAATGCAAAAAATGAGTGGGCACCGGTTAAGATACCCACTAAACATGCAAGACAGTCACTGCGGCAGGGATACCTCGCCTGCCAGGCTCTTTGCAAAATAGGCTTTCACCTGGACCGGATCTTCCGTCTGGGCTAACACCCACATCAATTTTGTAACCGCCGCCTCTGTGGTCATATCATAGCCCTGGATCACGCCCTGGGACAGCGCGCGCTGTCCGGCCTGATAGAGGGTGAAGTCGCTGCTCTCGTAGAGGCACTGGGAGCAGACCACAACGGACATGCCCGCCTGAGCCGCTTTGTGGAGCTTGGAGATGAGGTCCCGGCGGATGAAGTGGAGTCCCCCGGCGCCGAAGGCCTCGATCACCACCCCGCGATAATGCATTTGCAGCAGCATGTCGAAGATCTCCGGATTGAGACCGGGGGTCAGCTTGATGAGAAAGACGTCCCTGCACAGCTCGTCCCGGAGCGTGCAGCGATCCCCGGCGGCGGGGGGCAGCGCGGCGGGATCGATATGCAGCCCACCGCCGTCCACCAGGGCGGCAGGAGGCCAGTTGACACTTTCAAAGGCGTCAAAGCCCTTGGTGCGGGTCTTGACCGCCCGGCATCCCAGGATCACCTTGCGGTCAAAGGCCACAAAGACGCCGGGTGTGCCGGAGGCGGCCATGGCGAAGGCGATGCGCAGGTTCTCCAGCGCGTCGGTGAGCGGGTGTTCGATGGGGAGCTGGGAGCCGGTGAGCACCACGGGGATAGGAATGCCGCGGAGCATGAAGCTGAGCACCGACGCGGTGTAGGCCATGGTGTCGGTGCCGTGGGTGATCACCACGCCGTCATATGCGGCGCGCTGATCGTGGACAGCGCGGGCGATGAGCTGCCACTCCTCCGGCTGGATGTTGGAGGAGTCCAGGTGCAGGATATCGCGGACTGTGAGTGCGTAATTCTCGGAGAGCAGGGGAAAATGGCGGGTCAGCGCGTCCCCGTCCATGCCGGGAGCCAGTCCCTCCTCCGTGGGCCGGGAGGCGATGGTCCCCCCGGTGGTAAGCAAAAGAATATGTTTCACTTGATTCTCCTCCAATGAACAGGTATACTACGTATAGAGAAAGAGAAAGCGAGGTTACAAACATGAAGTATCGCAGCGTTGGTATGTGTGTGGTGCTCAGCATCATCACCTGTGGGATCTACGGTATCTATTGGTATTACTGCCTGAACGAGGACATCAACGAGGTCACGGGGCGGCCCGGCACCAGCGGCGGCATGGTCATTCTGTTTACACTGCTCAGCTGCGGCATCTACAGCATCTACTGGTGCTACAAGATGGGCGAAAAGCTGGACGCGGCCCGGGCGGAACAGGGTACGCCTACGGGTAGCCTGTCCATCCTGTATCTGGTACTCTCCATTTTCGGGCTGGATATCGTAGCCTGGGCCCTGATGCAGAATGAGGTCAACCACTATACCCCCGGCACCGGCGATGCCTTCTAGAAGAAACGAACTCCTGCGGCGGGCGGGCCTGGTCCTGGGGATCGGGCTCGCCTATGCGCTTTTCTGCGGCCTTACGGGCTGGTACCTGCCATGTCCTTTCCATGCCGTGACCGGACTCTGGTGCCCGGGCTGTGGGGTGTCCCGGATGTGTATGGCTCTGCTGCGCCTGGATCTGCCCGCGGCCTGGAGGTGGAACCCGGCCCTGATGGTGCTGGCGGCGCCCTTGGGCATACTACTGGCGCGGCTGGCCGGGGCCTATGTACGGCAGGGGCGCACCCGCCCCACCCGGGCGGAGCAGGCCGTCATCTGGGCCATGGCGGCCTTCCTGCTGGTTTTCGGCGTGCTGCGGAACCTACCCGGAATGGAGGCACTGGCGCCCGGTTAAAAGTTGGGCGCCAGCGCCTCCGCCTGCGCCATGGCCCCGGCCAGCAGGGCGGCTTTGTCGTTGCGCACGTCGTCCAGCCCCTCCGCGCAGAGCAGCTGGAAGTCGGGGATGCCGTACATGGCGCACAGGGCTTGCAGGTGGCGGGCCCCGGACTCCATCCACGCGGTCTCCGGGAGGGAGAAGTTTCCGCCGCGGGTGGTGATGAGGAGGAGCCGCTTCGCCCGGCAGAGGCCGACGCTGTTCCCGGCGTCGTCATAGCCGAAGGTGAGGTTGGTCACAGAGATGCGCTCCAGGTAAATTTTCAGGATGGCGGGATAGGAGAGGTCCCAGAATGGAGCGGCGATGACGATGCGGTCCGCTCCGGCGAACTGCCGGGCGGGGGCAAACATGGGCTCCTCCAGCCGACCGGCGTTCCACAGCGTATCCCGCTCCGCCAGTACCTCGGGGTACTGGGGCTCCAGCCGCTCCTCCATCAGATTGCGCTCCGTCACCCGGTCCCCCGGGTGGCTTTTTTCATATTCCGTGAGAAAATGCCGCGCCAGGGCCAGAGTGCGGGAGCGCGCGCCCCGAACGCAGGCGTTGACAAAAAGCAGTTCAGACATAGCAGATCCCTCCATAGCAGCAAATGCTCCCATATGGGAAGCAAACTCTAGTATACACCGGAATGGGCGTTTCTACCAGAGGGACCGCTCATGTTGACGTCAGCCGCGTCCGCAGGACCTCCCGCAGCGCGGGGGCGGTCCAGTCCACGGCGCCGGAGAGCCGTGACACCGTCTTGCCCTGGCGAAGGAGAAGGATGTGGAAGCCGTCCTCCCCGGTGTAGCTCCAGCTCTCGTCAAAGCCCAACTCCACAGGCGCCAGCGGAAGTTCAGAGGTGCGGCGCAGGGCCAGGGCCGTCCAGCGTGCCAGGGGTTCCAGGCAGGAGAGATAGGAGTCGGTCGCGATGCCCTGACCGGCGTAGTCCAGATAGCTGATATGCTGCAGAAGGGGGGAGCCGGTCTCCTCCAGCCTCCCCAGCACTTCGCCGGGAGGCAGCCCCACATCCTCCGCCATGATGACCGGCCTGGAGCGCAGACTGTCCCGCTCTTCCGGGAAATAGGTGACGGGGTAGCTGGGAGCGGACATGTCCACCAGCCGGAGGACCAACAGCAGTACATAGGCGATGAGCAGCAGAAACTCACCTGTTCCCCGCAGGCGGGCCTGGCGGGCGCTGGGGACGGGCATCTCGCCGCCTGAGCGGACGGCGGCCCGGCAGCGGAGGAAATAGCGCAGCATGGAGCCGAGCTGCCAGAGCACCACCGCCGCGACCAGGGAGCAGAACAGCGCGGAGAAGACGCCCTCCGGGCTGGAGAGGAGGAAGAGGGGAAAGCTGTACCAGAAGGCAGGGTCGCCCCCCTCAAGGAGGAGCCACAGGAGGCTCAGCAGCAGGGGAGGGAACAACAGCATGAAGAGAAGGAGCAGCCAGCTCTTCCAGAAGTAGATCCGCTCGAACCGGTCCCGCTCCAGGCCGGGGTCGGTCTGAATGGGGGCGGGGTTCGCGCCGGGCAGCGTGCAGAAAACGTTCATGGAGCGCACTGTTTCCACCAGTCCCCAGCCCGCCTCGTGGCAGAGGGCCAGGTAGCTCTCCTGGTTTCGGGCCTTCTCTCCGGAGAGATCCACGCAGTAGCGGATGTCCGGCCGGTCCGCGGGGAGCAGGTAGACCGTCCAGCCCTTCAAGTCGAAGGAGGCGACCCGCCAGCCGGCGCGGGCCTGCTGATTGAGCCAGTCCTCAGCGGCTTTATAGTCCATAGCGAGATAGGGGAAGAGCACCCATCGTTCCGTCTTATGCATGGAATCCCTCCACTCCTTGCGCCTGTTTTACCGGGGCGGACATCCCGACCGGCCGGGCCTCCGGCGCAGGGTCTGGGCTTTTTTCCAGCTCCAGACGGGCCCGGACCATGTCCAGGACCGCCGGATCGGTAAAATCGGCGGGACCCTCTACGGAGGCGACCACGTTTCCTTCCACCAGCAGGAGGGACTGCCAGCCGTCCGGACCGATGTACAGCCAGGACCGGTCGAAACCCAGCTCTATCGGCTCCGGATGGATGGGGGCAGCATGAAAATGCGGGGCGTTTTCACTCTGCTCCTCGGCCAGGAGAGAATCCCGCACCGCGTCGGCCAGCCAGCCCCAGCGGCAGAGATAGTAGTCGGTGCGGACGGGAGTATGCGCAAGAAAGGTGAGGGACTGGGCGTGACAGAGCAGGGGGGAGCCCTCCCACAGCAGGTAGCCACTCCCAGTGTCCTCCGCGCCGCCGCTCAGGTCGCCGGAGCGGACCACAGGGTAGAGGTCCGCCGGATAGACCAGGTCGTTGATACGCCCCGGAGACGGCCAGAAGGTCAGAAGCAGGGACAGGAGCAGCAACAGGGAGGCGAGGGTGGAGCAGAGCATACGCCCCCGTGCGGCCCTGCGGGAAGGGACGGGAAGCGGCGCGCCGGACCCCGCGGCCCCACGGCAGCGCCTCCGGAAGGCGCCCAGCCAGAGAAAGCTGGCCGTGTCCCACAGCAGGACCAGCAGCAGACAGGGCAGGAGCAGCAGGTGGGGAAGGGAGAGGAAGACCCCCCACCAGTGGATGGGGCGGGCGGCGGTGAAGAGGCCCAGGAGGAGGTTGAAGGCCAGCACAAAGGGGAGATGGAGAAAGTTCCACTGGGCCTGCCGGAGGACCGTCTTCCAATTGACCTCGAAATCCAGGGCGGGGTCTGTCTGGAGGGGGGCGGGGCAGGCGCCGGGAGAGGAGGCGAAAACGCGGAAGCCGGCGGACTGGGCGCGGAGCTCCCAGCCAGCGTCGGCGCAGAGGCGGAGATAGCCGGCATCCTCCTCCCCGGCGCGGTTGGCGGGGCACAGCTCCACGCAGTAGGAGAGGTCCCGGCGCTGCGTCCTGCGGAAGCAGGCCAGTCCGCAGTGGAGCCACCGCAGCGCCCAACCCAAGCGGGCCATACGGTCGAGCTCGGCCTCCATGGCCTTCGCGTCGGGGGCCAGGTACCGAAAAAGGCGGAGTTTACTATGTTTCATTTGACGACACCTCCCATTCCAGGGCGGATCAGTAGGACCGCCGGGGCGGGGCTCATCCCCGGGGAGGCCCGGCCCACCCTTCGGGCCTGCGCCGGGCGTCCGGAGCAGACCCGTCTCCATGTCGCGCTCATGCGCCCCCGCCGCCCCGCAGCACGCGCTCCCCGTCCGCGGCCTGGCGCTGGAGGCGGCGCAGCTCTTCCTCCAGGACCCTGCGGCCCTCCTCGGTCAGGCGGTAGTATTTCCGGTTGTCCCGCTCGGCGGAGAGTCGGATGAGGCCGTCCGCCTCAAAACGGGACAGCAGGGCGTACAGGGTGCCCGCCCCGATGATCACCCGTCCGCCGGTGAGCGCAGCGGTGTCCTGCATGATGCCGTACCCGTGGCGCTCCTCTGTAAGGGCGAGAAGGACGTAATACATCTGCTCGGTCAGTGTGTCCAGCTTCTTCCGCGCCACGGAGGGTCACCACCCTTCTGAATATATCGAATATCGCCACTTTCAGTATATGACGATATTCGATATATGTCAATCAAAAATCGGGCGGAGGCTTTGGGCCTCCGCCCGATCAAACGCTTATTCCAGCACAGCGCCCCGCGCCGCGCTGGTGACCTGCTTGGCGTAGCGGTTGAGATAGCCGGTCTTGACCCGGGGCTCGGGACAGACCCATTTGGCTTTTCGGGCGTCCAGCACCGCCTCGTCCACCAATACGTCGATCCTGCAGTTGGGAATGTCAATGGTGATGATGTCCCCCTCCTCCACAAAGGCGATGGGACCTCCCAGCGCGGCCTCGGGGGAGACATGGCCGATGGAAGCGCCGCGGGTGGCGCCGGAGAAGCGCCCGTCGGTGATGAGGGCCACGCTCTCGCCCAGGCCCATACCACAGATGGCGGAGGTGGGGTTGAGCATTTCGCGCATGCCGGGCCCCCCCTTGGGCCCCTCGTAGCGGATCACCACCACGTCGCCGGCGACGATCCTGCCGGCATAGATGGCGGCGATGGCGTCCTCCTCACAGTCGAAGACCCGGGCGGGGCCGGTATGGGACATCATGGCCTCGTCCACGGCGGACTGCTTGACCACGCAGCCCTCGGGGGCCAGAGAGCCCTTGAGCACGGCGATGCCGCCATAGGGGGAGTAGGGGTCCTCGATGGGGCGGATGATGGCGTGGTCCAGATTTTCCACGCCCTCCAGATTTTCCGCCACGGTCCTGCCGGTGACGGTCAGCAGAGAGGTGTCCAGCAGTCCCTTTTTGGTCAGTTCCTTCATGACGGCGTAGACGCCGCCCGCCCGGTCCAGGTCCTCGATATAGGTGTCCCCAGCGGGGGCCAGGTGGCAGAGGTTGGGGGTCTTGCGGGAGATCTCATTGGCCATATCAAAAGAGAGCTCGATGCCGCATTCATGGGCGATGGCGGGCAGGTGGAGCATGGAGTTGGTGGAGCAGCCCAGGGCCATGTCCAGGGTCTCGGCGTTGTGGAAGGCGGCCTCAGTGAGGATATCCCGGGGGCGGATGTCCCGCTTTACCAGCTCCATGATCTGCATGCCGGTGTGCTTGGCCAGCCGCAGCCGGGCGGACATGACGGCGGGGATGGTGCCGTTCCCCCGCAGGGCCATGCCGATCCCCTCGGTGAGGCAGTTCATGGAGTTGGCGGTGTACATGCCGGAGCAGGAGCCGCAGGTGGGGCAGGCGTTGATCTCATAGTCCTCCACGCCGGCCTCGTCCAGCTTGCCGGCCTTATAGGCGCCGACGGCCTCGAACATGTGGCTCAGACAGGAGCGGCGGCCGTCCCGGAGACGGCCGGAGAGCATGGGACCGCCGGAGCAGAAGATGGTGGGGAGGTTGAGCCGGGCGGCGGCCATCAGCAGTCCGGGCACGTTCTTGTCGCAGTTGGGGATCATCACCAGGCCGTCGAACTGATGGGCCAGGGCCATGGCTTCGGTGGAGTCTGCGATGAGCTCCCGGGTGACCAGAGAATACTTCATGCCGATGTGTCCCATGGCGATGCCGTCGCACACGGCGATGGCGGGGAACTCCACGGGGGTGCCTCCGGCCAGACGGATGCCCGCCTTCACCGCCTCGGCGATCTTGTCCAGGTTCATATGGCCCGGGACGATCTCGTTCTGGGAGCACACCACGCCGATGAGAGGCCGCTCCAGCTCCTCCCTGGTATAGCCCAGAGCATAGAAGAGGGAGCGGTTGGGGGCGCGCTCCACGCCCTTTGTCACATTGTCGCTGCGCATGGGTGGTTCCTCCTGTTTTTCTGTTTTCTATGTAAGAGTTGTATGATTACACTTGCATTGTCTGACGATATATTATAGGATAAAAGAAAAGATGTCAAGTGCGATGAGGTGAGTCTATGGAAAAAAAGAGCCTGTCCCAGCAGACGGCAGAGCGGCTTTACACCATGATCGTGGTAGAGCGGCGGTTTGGGCCGGGGGACAAGCTGCCCAACGAGCTGGAGTGGTCGGCGGAGCTGCGGGTGAGCCGCGCCACGCTGCGGGAGGCGGTCCGTACGCTGGCCGCCCGGGGCGTGCTGGAGGTCCGCAGGGGAAAGGGCACCTTTGTGTCGGGGCAGGTGGAGGAGATTGGAGATTTCGGCTTCTCCGGACTGGATCAGGTCAAGGGCCGGCTCCGGGACCTCTTTGAACTGAGGCGGGTCTTTGAGCCGCAGGTGGCCAGGCTGGCCTGCCGCAGAGCGTCGGAGGGGGAGATGGAGGAGATCCTCCGCCGGGGCGCGGAGGTGGAGCGGTGCATCCGGGCGGGGGAGGACCGCACCCGGGCGGACCGGGAGTTCCACGCCGCCATTGTCCGAAGCACCCACAATGAGTATATGATGCGGCTGATGCCCCTCATCAGCGAGGCGGTGGCGGCCGCCATCACCTCCGGCGGCCACACGGAGCAGCTGGCGGAGGACACCCTGCGGGATCACGCCCTGCTGATGGACTTCCTCCGCAAGCGGGACGAGAGCGGCTGCGAGCACGCCATGGCCATCCATATGCACCACAGTATGGATGTGATGGAGTTGAAAGAGTAGGCGCAAGGCGCTGGGGGAGAAGGACTCTACCGCTGGTCGATTGACACCGGGGGCGGGAGCGGGTACCATGGCGGGGAAGGAGGTGATGCCAGATGAACGGCATTGACAAGGAACGATTCGGCGCCTTCCTGGCCGCCCTGCGGAAGGAGAAGGGGCTGACCCAGCGGGCGCTGGCCGAACGGCTGTATGTCTCGGATAAAGCGGTGAGCAAATGGGAGCGGGGGCTGAGCCTGCCCGATGTGGCGCTGCTGACGCCGCTGAGCGAGGCGCTGGGCGTGGGTGTTGCCGAGCTGCTGCGGGGGGAGCGGGCGGAGCGCCCCCTGGAGACGGCGGAGGTGGACGCGCTGGTCAGCGGAGCCCTCCATCTGGGCAGAGAGGAGGAGCTCCGGCTGGACCGGCGGAAAAAGGGGTGGAAGCTGTCCTATCTGCTCTGCGCCCTGGCCGGGCTGGGGGAAACGGGGATGCTGCTGGCCCAGGGCTTTGGGTGGGAGGAGCTGGCGGAGACGGTGGCGCTGGTGGAGGGCCTGAGCCTGCTTTTTGGCGCCTGGCTGTGCTTCTTCGTCCGGGAAAGTTTGCCAGGGTATTATGATGAGAACCGGATCAGTTTTTACGGCGATGGGGTCTTTCGCATGAACCTGGCCGGGCTCCGTCTCAACAACAGCAATTGGCCCCATATCCTGGCGGCCATGCGGGGGTGGTTGCTAGGCACGGCGGCGGTGTTCCCCCTCCTCTGGTGGAGTGCGCGGACCCTGTGGCCGGGGACCCTGCAGGGCCTGGAAGGGGGCTTGAGCCTTCTGGCCTGCCTGGGGATGTTCCTCCCGGCCTATGTCGTGGGAAAGCGGTACGAGTAAAGGGGCCCCGGCAGAGCGCCTGATCCAATGATGACGCCAAATGAATCCCGGCGCTGTCCGCAGCGGCTGGAAAGATGAAAAAAACGCCGTCTCCCAGAGAGGAGGCGGCGATTTTGCATGCGGGCGATGGCGGGGTCAGTTGGAGGCGGTATCGGGGTCGGCATCATCGCCCCAGAGCATGTTCTTGCGCAGCTCGGCGCCCACGATCTCCATCTGGTGTTTGGCCAGGTTGGCGCGCTTGGAGTTGAAGAAGGTGCGACCGTTCTTGTTCTCGGCGATCCACTTGCCGGCGAAGGTGCCGTCCTGGATGTCGTCGAGCACCTTGCGCATGTTCTTCTTGGTCTCCTCGTAGGGCAGGACGCGGGGGCCGGAGACATACTCGCCGTACTCGGCGGTGTCGGAGATGGAGTAGTTCATCATGCCAACGCCGCCCTTGTTGATGAGGTCGATGATGAGCTTCATCTCATGGATGCACTCGAAATAGGCGTTCTCGGGCTCGTAGCCGGCCTCCACCAGGGTCTCGAAGCCGCAGCGCATCAGGTCCACCACGCCGCCGCACAGCACGGCCTGCTCACCGAAGAGGTCGGTCTCGGTCTCATCGTGGAAGGTGGTCTCCATCACACCGGCACGGGCGCCGCCGATCCCGGCGATATAGGCCAGGGCGATCTTCATGGCGTTGCCGGTGGCGTTCTGCTCCACGGCCACCAGGCAGGGGACGCCCTTGCCGTTGACATACTGGCTGCGGACGGTGTGGCCGGGGCCCTTGGGGGCGGCCATGAACACATCCACGCCGGCGGGAGGGACGATCTGCTGGTAGCGGATATTGAAGCCGTGGGCAAAGGCCAGGGCGTTGCCCTCCTCCAGATAGGGGGCGATGTCCTTCTTGTAGACGTCGGCCTGCACCTCGTCGTTGATGAGGATCATGACGATGTCGGCCCACTTGGCGGCCTCGGGCACGGTTTTGACGGTGAGGCCGGCCTTCTCGGCGTTAGCCCAGTTTTTGGAGCCCTGACGGAGTCCCACGCACACGTCGCAGCCGGAATCCTTCAGGTTGAGGGCGTGGGCATGTCCCTGGGAGCCGTAGCCGATGATGGCGATCTTCTTGCCGTTGAGATAGCTGAGCTCACAGTCCTTTTCATAGTACATCTTTGCCATAATAAAACACTCCTTTATCAAGTAGGATGCTGCAATCGGAAGAATGATGATACCTATCATATCACAGCGGCGGGCAAAAGAATGATAACTGTGATACAATCTTAAAAATTCCTTGTACGCCGCGCACCGCGCGATGCGCGGTGGGAAAAGACGGCTTACAGTGTGGCTTTGCCCAGGTTGAACTCCGCCTTTGCCCCACGGGATCGGGGATCCCGCGGGGACCCCCTGGGATTGGACCTCCTCGGGGCAAGTAAATTGCCCCTGCGGCAAGGTCTCGCCCCGGCTCGACGCTTGGACGCGGCGGACCGCGGCGCACCGCGCGATGCGCGGTGGGAAAAGGCGGCTTACAGTGTGGCTTTGCCTAGGTTGAACTCCGCCTTTTCCTTGTTTTCGTCGCTGATGGTGTAGGCGCCCCGCTCCAGGGCCACCATGCCGGTGCGGACCAGCTCCAGGATGCCGAAGGACTCCAGCAGCTTCTGCATGGCGTCGGCCTTGGACTCGTCGCCGATGAGGGCCAGCGTGAGGGAGGCCACCGACACGTCGATGATGGAGGCCCGGAAAATGTTGGCGATCTGGATGACCTCGTTGCGGGTATCGGCGTTTTCAGCCTTCACCTTGAACATCACCAGCTCCCGGCGGATGCTCCGCTCAGGCAGCAGCTCCTGGACCGAGTAGACGGGGAACTGCTTGCGCAGCTGGTTCATGATCTGCTCGATCATGGCGGCGTCGGCCATGACCTCGATGGTGATGCGGGAGACGGTGGGATCGTCGGTGGTGCCCACCGCCAGGGACTCGATGTTATACCCCTTGCGGGAGAAGAGGCGCGACACCTGGGAGAGGACGCCGGCGGCGTTCTCCACCAGGACGGACAGCGTGTGGCGGGTGATGTCGGTGTGTGCTTTCATCCTCTCGGCCCTCCTTAATCCAACAGAAAATCGGTGACGGGGGCGCCGCCGGGGACCATGGGGTGGACCATGGCGTCCTTGTCGATGGCGCACTCGATGACCCAGGGCTCCCCCGAGGCCACGGCCTTCTTCAGCGCGGCCTCGAACTCCGCCTGCGTGGCGCAGCGGGCGCCGCCGATCCCATAGGCATTGGCCAGCTTCACAAAGTCGGGGCCCCGGTCCAGGTCGGTCTGGGAATAGCGCTCCCCGTAGATGAGATGCTGCCACTGGCGGACCATGCCCAGCGTCTGGTTGTTGAAGATCACGGTGATGACCGGGATGTGGTAATGCTCCACGGTGGCCAGTTCATGGCAGTTCATGCGGAAGCAGCCGTCGCCGGTGCAGAGGACCACGGGCTTGTCGGGATTGCCCATTTTGGCGCCCATGGCGGCCCCCAGCCCGAAGCCCATGGTGCCGAAGCCGCCGGAGGTGATGAGCTGTCCCGGGCGGGAGAAGTGGTAGTACTGGGCCGACCACATCTGATGCTGTCCCACGTCGGTGGTGATGATGGCATCCCCGCCGGTGACGGCCTGGATGGTCTCCAGCACCTCGTGGGGATGGAGGATGTCGTCCTTCTTGAGGGGGACCTCCTTGTGGGAAAAGACCCACTCCTTCCATTCGGGGTAGTCGTGGGGGGGCATGCCCTGGTTGAGGAGCTCCAGCACCCGGCGGGCGTCCCCGATGATGTGGTGATCGGTCTTGACGTTCTTGTCGATCTCGGAGCGGTCGATGTCGATGTGGACGATCTTGGCGTTCCGGGCGAAGGTGGCGGGGTCCAGGGCCACCCGGTCGGAGAAACGGCAGCCGATGGCAATGAGCAGATCGCACTGATCCACGGCGAAATTGGAGGCGTGAGAGCCGTGCATCCCGATCATGCCGGTGAACAGCCGGTGGCTGCCGGGACAGGCGCCGCCGCCCATGATAGTGGAGGTCACCGGGGCGTTCAGCGTCTCGAAAAACTTCCGGAATTCCGGTACGGCGCCCTTGGAGCGGATCACGCCGCCGCCCACCAGCACCAGGGGCTTTTGGGAGGCCGCGATCATATCCAGCAGCTTCTGGATGTCGCCGTGGTCGGGCTCGGGGGTCTTGAGGTCGTGGGAGGCGCGGCGGAGCATGGCGGCCAGGCGGCCGTGTGCGGCGTGCTGCTCCACGGGAAGGGGGCGGTAATCCACCTCTTCATAGGTGACGTTTTTCAGGATATCGATGAGCACCGGGCCCGGGCGGCCGGACCGGGCGATGGCAAAGGCCTCCCGGATGACGTCGGCCAGGTCCTCGGCCCGGCGCACCAGGTAGTTGCACTTGGTGATGGGCATAGTGATCCCGGTGATGTCCACCTCCTGAAAGGAGTCCTTACCGATGAGATTTTCCCCCACATTGACGGTGATGAAGACCACGGGGGAGGAGTCCATATAGGCGGTGGCGATACCGGTGGTAAGGTTGGTGGCCCCGGGGCCGGAGGTGGCGAAGCAGACGCCCACCTTGCCGGTGGAACGGGCGTAGCCGTCGGCCGCGTGGGACGCCCCCTGCTCATGGGCGGTGAGAATGTGGCGGATCTTCTCCTTGTAACCACTGCGCTCAAACTCGTCGTAGATGTTCAGAATGGTGCCGCCGGGATAGCCGAAAACGGTGTCGACTCCCTGCTCCAGCAGGCACTCCATGAGCACCTGAGGGCTTTTCATCTTCATGTGCGCGACCTCCTTTGGTAATATAATGTGGAAAAGCGGGGACCAAACAAAAGAGCATGCCTTGCGTCCCCTATAGGACGAAGGCATGCTCCGTGGTACCACCTAAATTCGCGGGCCGGGGCCCGCGCGCTTTCGACCCCGCTAACGGAGGGGAACCGTCTCGGCCTACTGACCCGGCTATGGACGTTCAGCAGAGCAGCTCACGAGCGACTTTCTACCGGTCCTGCACGGGAGCTCACACCATGGCGGGCCTGTTGTCCGCCGCCGCTCCCTCTCTGGGCTTTCGAGACCGATATACTTACCCGGTCATTGCTGTTTTTGGCGCTATTTGATATTAAACAGCATCATACAACGCCCCCGACCGTTTGTCAACCGGGAAGGAGAAAGGAGGCGGATTTTTTCTGTTTTTCTCAACGAAGTGGGAAAGAGAGGAAAATAAATTTTGAAAGGTTGCACAAAAGGGAGGGCCGCCCTGTCCGCCGGGGGATTGGAAATTTATTTACTCTAATTTTTGCGGTTTTTTTCCGTGGAAACACTGGACATTTTCGATTGGTGGGACTATTATAATAAAGATTTGATTGTACCTATCGCATCTTTGTGATAATGGTAGGGAGTCGAATCCTGGGGAGAGGCAGCCCGGTTCGCCGGACTGCCCCGGTTTCGTGCGTGAGCACGGGGCTGATCGAAAAGGGAGGACCGCTGAACAAAGGACCGACGCGCCGTTCGGTTCCTTGTTCAGCGGTCCCAAAGACGGTTAAAGAAGAGGTTTGAAGTAATGACAGAGGTGATGCTATGAGTCATAAGTTTTATGGCGGCGTCCACCCCGCCGAGCACAAAGAGGCGACCGAGCGCAAGCCGGTCATCCCGCTGGAAGAGGCTCCGGCCCAGGTGGTAATCCCTATGTCCATGCATGTGGGCGCGCCCTGTAAGCCCATCGTGGCCGTGGGAGACGAGGTCACCGTCGGACAGAAGATCGGCGAGATCGCCGGACTTGGCGCGCCCATCCACGCCAGCGTCTCCGGCAAGGTCGTGGCCGTGGAGCCCCGGCCCCATGCTGGCGGCGGCAAGATGATGTCCGTAGTGATCGAGAACGACTTCAAGGACACCCCCTGCGAGACAATCCGGCACCGGGACAATGTGGATGTGCTCACTCCCCAGGAGATCATCGACATTGTGAAGGAGGCCGGCATCACCGGCATGGGCGGCGCGGGATTCCCCACCCACGTCAAGCTCTCCGGCGCGGTGGGCAAGGTCGACACCATTCTCATCAACGGCGCGGAGTGCGAGCCCTACATCACCGCCGACCACCGGCTCATGCTGGAGCGGGGAGAGGCGGTCCTGGGCGGCGTGAGCTTCATCATGAAGGCGCTGGGCCTCCAGACGGCCACCATCGGCATCGAGGGCAACAAGCTCGACGCCGTGGAGCACCTGAAGAGCCTGCTCCCGGCGGGCAGCGGCATCCAGATCGAGACGCTGAAGACCCGCTATCCCCAGGGCGCTGAGAAACAGCTCATCCAGCGCGTCACCGGGCGGGAGGTGCCTCCCGGCGGCCTGCCGGCCGACGTGGGCTGCACCGTGTTCAACGTGGCCACTGCCTCCGCCATCTATGACGCTGTGACCGAGGGCAAGCCCCTCACCCACCGTAACGTCACCCTGACCGGCGGCGCCATGACCCGGCCCCTCAACGTCTTTGCTCCCATCGGGACCCCGCTGGAGCACCTCGTCAAGATGGCCGGCGGCTTCAAAACGCCGCCCCAGCGCCTGCTGATGGGAGGCCCCATGATGGGCAACCCCCAGTACGACCTCACCGCCTCCATGATGAAGGGCACCAACTGCCTGCTGGCCCTCACGGACGAGGAGGCCGCCGTACAGGACGCCGAGCAGACATGCATCCGCTGCGGCAAGTGTGTCAACGTCTGCCCCATGCACCTCATGCCCCTCTACATGCGCATGTACAGCATGAAGCGGGACTGGGAGAAGGTCCAGGAGTACAATGTGATGGACTGCATGGAGTGCGGTTCCTGCAACTACATCTGTCCCGCCCGCATCCACTTGGTCCAGACCTTCCGGATGGCCAAGTTTGAGATCCGCGGCCTGCAGGCAAAACAGAAAGCAAAGGAGGCGGCGAAGGCATGAACAACGAGACCAAGCTTCTTGGGGTGGCGTCTTCCCCCCACGTCTCCTCTCCCATAGGGACCCGCACCCTGATGCTGGACGTGCTCGTGGCGCTGGTGCCCTCCCTGTGCGTAGCCGTATTCTTCTTCGGCCTCCGGGCCCTCATCGCTACCGCGATCTCCGTGGCGGCCTGCGAGGTCTTCGAGTGGGGATACCGCAAGCTGTTACATAAGACCAACACCAACGGGGACCTGTCCGCCGCCGTCACGGGCGTGCTGCTGGCTTTTGTCTGCCCTGTGACGCTGCCCTACTGGATGCTGATTATCGGCGATTTCTTCGCCATCGTGGTGGTAAAGCAGCTCTTCGGCGGTCTGGGCAAGAACTTTGTGAACCCCGCCCTGGCGGGGCGCGCCTTCCTGATGCTCAGCTACCCTGTGGCCATGACCACGTGGGCCACGCCGGGCCAGCGGGTGGGCCTCCTCTCCGCCGCTGATGCCGTGACCGGCGCCACTCCCCTCTCCGCCGACTTTATGCACCAGGGCCTTCTGCCGGAGGGCGTGAGCCTCCAGAACATGTTCGTCGGCAACATCGGCGGCTGCATGGGCGAGATCTCCGCGCTGCTCCTGCTGTGCGGCGGCGTATATCTGGTCGTCCGCGGCGTGATCCGACTGCGCGTCCCCGTGGCCTTTATCGGCACCGTGGCCGTGCTCACCTTCCTGTTTCCCATGGGCGGCAACGACCGGCTCACCTGGATGCTCTATGAGGTCCTGGGCGGCGGCCTGATGCTGGGCGCCATCTTCATGGCCACCGACTATGTCACCAGCCCCACCACCCCCGTGGGCGAGATCCTCTTCGGCATCGGCTGCGGCCTGCTCACCGTGTTCATCCGTTACTTCGGCGGCTACCCCGAGGGCGTCTCCTATGCCATCCTTATCATGAACGCCTGCGTGTGGCTGCTGGATAAGGTCAAGCCCCCCCGTTTCGGCCTCACCAAGGAAATGAAGGAGAAGCAGAAGGCGGCCAAGAAAGCTGCAAAGGAGGCGTCTGCGTCATGAGTGAGACTGCTGCTGTGACAAAGAAAAAGGAACCCGGTATGGCGCAGCTCGTGATCGTGCTTTTTGCAATCAGCGCCATCACCGCCCTTTTGCTGGGCCTGGTGAATATGATCACCGCGCCCCAAATTGCAATTAACAACCAGAAAAAGACCGACGACGCTATGGCCGCTGTACTGCCTGCGGACAGCTACACCCAGGTGGAGTATACCGGCGGCAACGCTTTGGTCACCGCAGTCTATCAGGCCGGAGATGCGGGTTATGTGGTCCAGGTGGCTCCCTCCGGATTCGGCGGAAACTTGGATATCATGGTGGGCGTGGGAACTGACGGCACCTGTACCGGTGTATCCATCATTTCCCACTCTGAGACCTCTGGCCTGGGTGCTAACGCCACCAAACCCGCCTTCCGCGACCAGTTTGTGGGCAAGAGCGGCACCGTGGCGGTGGAGAAGGACGGCGGAGATATCGTGGCTCTTACCGGCGCCACCATTACCTCCCGTGCGGTGTCGGACGGCGTGACCGCCGCGCTGGAAGCCGCCGGAAGCATGGGTTAAGGAGGTAGGCCGAAATGAATGTGAAACAGCAATTGAAGGAAGGGCTTATCACCCAGAACCCTGTTACTGTCCAGTTGCTGGGCATGTGCTCGGTGCTGGCCATCACCACTACACTCTTTAACGGCATCGGCATGGGCCTGAGTGTGCTGGTGATCCTCACCCTGTCGAATATCTTTATTTCCCTGTTGCGGAACATCATCCCCAGCAAGGTGCGTATTGCCTGCTACATCGTGGTGATCGCAGGCTTCGTTACCATGGTGGATCTGTTCCTGAAGGCATTTGTCCACGCGCTCTCCGAGTCTCTGGGACTCTTTATCCCGCTGATTGTCGTCAACTGCATCATTCTGGGCCGCGCTGAAGGATTTTCCTCCAAGAATGGCGTGGCAGCCTCCGCGCTGGATGGCGTGTTCCAGGGCCTGGGCTATACTATGGTGCTGGTGATCATGTGTATTATCCGTGAGTTCCTGGGCAACGGTACCTTTGGCGGCGGCATTCTCAATGGCGGAGAGGGCGTCCGTATCCTGCCCGAGAGCATCCCCGCACTGGGCATGATCCTCCCCGTGGGCGGTTTCCTGACGCTGGCCTGCGTCATTGCCGCCATGCAGTACTTCCTCAGCAAGCCCAAGAAGACCGAGAAGAAAGAGGAGGTGGCCAAATAATGGAGCTTCTTACCACACTCTTCAGCGTCTCTCTGGGGGCCATCCTGGTCAATAACTTTATTTTTGCCCAGTTCCTGGGCATCTGCCCGTTTATGGGCGTGTCCAAAAAGGTGGACACCGCTCTGGGCATGGGCGTGGCCGTTATCTTTGTCATGGGCGTGGCCTCCGCCGTGTGCTGGCCAATCAATAATTACATTCTGATTCCCAACAAGCTGGTATTCATGCAGACCGTGACCTATATTTTGGTCATAGCCTCCCTGGTACAGTTCGTGGAGATGTTCCTGCAGAAGGCTGTGCCTACTCTGTATCAGGCGCTGGGCGTCTATCTGCCCCTGATCACCACCAACTGCGCCGTGCTGGGTGTGGTGTTGCAGAATACCCAGAACAGTTATGACTTTATCACCAGCGTAGTTTACGGCATCACCGGTGGTATTGGGTTCCTCATTGCTATCGTGCTCTTTGCCAGTGTGCGGGAGCGCCTGGATGTGACGATGGAGTGTCCGAAGGCCTTTGAGGGATTCCCCATCGCCCTGATCACCGCCGGCCTGCTGGCGCTGGCCTTCATGGGCTTCTCCGGCCTGAAAGTTGTTTAAGGGAGGAGGCAAACTGGTATGAATACTGTAATTATGGCCGTTGTGGTCCTGGGCGTTATCGCTGCGATATTTGGACTGATTCTGGCCTATGCCTCCAAGGTGTTTGCCGTGGAGAAGGACCCCCGTGAGGAGGCCATTGCGGGCTGCCTGCCCGGCGCCAACTGCGGCGGCTGCGGCTATGCCGGCTGCGGCGGCTATGCCGCCGCCGTGGTGAAGGGCGAGGCCCCGGTCAACAAATGCGCTGCTGGTGGTGAATCAGTGGCCGCCCAGATCGCTGAGATCATGGGCGTGGCTGCCGGGGACTCCGTGAAGATGGTGGCCCAGGTGCACTGCACCGGCTGCGGCGCCGACAAGCAGAAGTACACCTATATCGGCGTGCACGACTGCCTGGCCGCCGCCCGCCTGCCCGGCGGCGGCCCCCTGAGCTGTCAGTACGGCTGCCTGGGCATGGGGACCTGCGAGTCTGTCTGCCCCTTCGACGCCATCCATGTGGTGGACGGCGTGGCCAAGGTGGACGAGGACAAGTGCAAGGCCTGTAACCAGTGCGTGGACATCTGCCCCCGCCACATCATCGCCCTGGAGCCCTACAAGACCAAGAAGCACGTCACTATCCCCTGTTCCTCCAAGGACAAGGGCCCTGCCGTCACCAAGGTCTGCTCCAACGGCTGTATCGGCTGCTCCCTGTGTGCCAAGTCCTGCCCCAAGGAAGCCATCACCATGGTGGACAATCTGGCCCACATCGACTACGACAAGTGTATCGGCTGCGGCATCTGCGCCCAGAAGTGCCCCCGCAAGCTGATCACCGTGGACGGCAAGGTGCCTGTGGTGAAGCCCGCGGCGCCCAAGCCGGCGGCTCCGGCCGGCGGCGTTGCCGCGGCGGCGCCCGCCGCCGCCCCCAAGGCCGAGACCAAGGAATAATCCACGTTTGCAAAAAGGGACCTCCCGCTCAGAGCGGGAGGTCCCTTTTTGCGCGCTCGGGTCTATACCCGGTCAGGGCTGAAACGGCGCCATGCCCAGGCGGATGAAGAACCCCTGGGGGTGCTTGCAGATGGGACAGGTGGCGGGGGCCAGGGTGGAGTCGATGATCTGTCCGCAGTTGAGGCACATCCACTTGACGCCTGCCTCAGACCGGAAGAGCCCGTCGTTTTCCAACAGATCGGCAAAGCGGCCGAAGCGGTCCCCGTGCGTTTTTTCCACGGCGGCGATCATCTCAAAGGTCTTGCCAATCTCGGCGAAGCCCTCCTCCATGGCAATCTTGGCAAAACCGGCATAGTCGTGCTCCCACTCCTGGTATTCGTTGTGCTGGGCGGCGCGCAGGTGCTCCAGGGTCGTGGGATAGAGGTCGATGGGATAGGCGCCGTCAATGGTGATGTTCTGTCCGGAGAGGGACTGAAGGTAGTTATAAAAGACTTTGGCGTGGGCCCGCTCCTGGTCGGCGGTGAAGAGAAAGACCTGCTCGATGACCTGTAAATTCTGCTTTTTGGCCAGACCAGCGGCAAACGTATAGCGGTTCCGGGCCTGGCTCTCGCCGGCAAAGGCCCGCAGCAGGTTGCGGTGGGTCTCACTCTTTTCAAACGCAATGGACATGTACGCTCACTCCTTGTTTTTTGAAGTAAGCGTATTATGTCCTGGAGGCGGAAAATTAACCCTTTCGTGCCAACTGTTTTACCAGATAGAGAAATTCTTCCTGATACGCGTCGTCCTCCAGTCCTGGAAGCGACTCCAACTGCTCCGCCACGCCGGCATAGGTGGCGCTTCCGGCGTAAGCGGAATCCCGCAGCAGCATGCCGAACTGGGCCACACAGGCGGCAAAGGCGGTGTCCTTTGAGGCCGCGGCCACCTGCGCCTCCTGTCCGACGGGGTACTCCAACAGGGAGCTGTCCGCGCCGTCCGGCGCCTTGTAGCGTATGCTAACCGTCAACCACTCATCGCTGCCGGTGTCTGCAGCGGTTTGGTACTTGAGGTCCGCGCCGGGGACCTCCATAGGGGAGTCGGCGGGCACCAGCTCGTAAAGTGCGGTGACCCGGTGGCCGGCACCGATCTCCCCACCGTCTTTGTCGTCGTCGGCGAAATCCTCCGCGTCCAAAAGGCGGTTCTCATAGCCGATCAGCCGGTAGCCCTTCAAGACGGCGGGATTGAATTCCACCTGGAGCTTCACGTCCTTGGCCACGGTAAAGAGGGTACCGCCCATCTCCTCCACCAGTACCCGCTTGGCCTCCAGCGCGCTGTCGATGTAGGAGTAGTTGCCGTCACCGTGGTCGGCCAGCGCCTCCATTTTGTTGTCTTTCAGGTTTCCAGTGCCAAAGCCCATCACCGAGAGAAACACGCCGCTCTCCTTTTTTTCCTCGATGAGCCGGACAAGCTCTCCCTCGCTGGTCACGCCCACGTTCAGGTCCCCGTCGGTGGCCAGGATCACCCGGTTATTGCCGCCGGGGATGAAGTGCTCCTCCGCCAATGCGTAGGCTGTTGTGATCCCGCGGCTTCCGGCGGTGCTTCCGCCGGCGGCCAGATCCTCAATGGCGGCCTGGATGGTCTCCGCCTCGTCGCCGGTGCAGCCGTCCAGCACCACCTGGTCGCTGGAGGCATAGGTGACGATGGAGATCACGTCATCGGGACGCAGGTGCTCGGTCAGCAGAAGAAAGGCCTGCTTGACCAGGGGAAGCTTGTCATAGCTCTCCATAGAGCCGGACACGTCGATGAGAAAAACCAGGTTGGAGCGGGGCATGGCCTCCCAATCCGGCTGCGGCGCCTGGAGCCCCAGCCGCAGAAGGAGGGTGTCGCCGTTCCAGGGGCAGGGGGCGATCTCGGCCGAGACGGAGAAGGGCGCGCCGTCCTCCGGCGTGGGGTAGTCGTAGTGGAAATAGTTGATGAGCTCCTCGATGCGCACTGCGTCGGCGGGCACCTCCTGCCCGGAGAGGAGCATCCGGCGGAGGTTGGCGTAGGAGGCGGTGTCCACATCGGCGGCGAAGGTGGACAGCGGGGCGGTTGAGACCGCGTGGAAGCCGTTTTCCGCGAGATAGCGGTACTCCTCGGTGTAAAATTCCGGCAGACCCTCCTGGGCCTCGGCCGGGGCGCCCGCGCTGGCATATACCGCCGAACCCGCGGCAGGCGCGGCCATGTCGGCGGCGGGCGCTGCGCCGCTGGAATTTCCCCCCGCGCCGCAGCCTCCGGCGGCGAGCAGAAGGGCCCCTGTCAGTGCAAGAGACAGATACCGGTGTGCTTTCATGTGAGAGCCTCCATTCCAAATCAGATAACAGCCCGGGCTGCGTGATATATGGATAGACGGAATGGAAAAGAAAAAGTTCCCATTTTTTGATATTTTGATGAAAAGCCGCCGCGCTTCCTCCTCCTTGGCTTGCGGACAAAAATCGGGAGCCGGTTTTCACAAACCGGCTCCCGAACAGAACGTTTCTTATAGACGCCTCTCCAGCTCATCCCGGATGGCCAGAAGGAAGTCCCGGCTGGTCACAGTGACGGCGGGGGTATCGCCCTCCCACAGACCGGCCAGATCCTTGGTCATGGTGCCGCCTTCGATGACGGCGATGGAGGCCTGCTCCAGCTTGTCCGCAAAGGCCTGGAGGGCGGCGATGCCGTCCAGCTCGCCCCGTTTCCGCAGGGCCCCGGTCCAGGCGAAGAGGGTGGCGATGGGATTGGTGGAGGTCTCCTTGCCCTGGAGGTGCTGGTAGTAGTGGCGGGTGACGGTGCCGTGGGCGGCCTCGTACTCATACTTCCCGTCGGGGGAGACCAGAACGGAGGTCATCATGGCCAGGGACCCAAAGGCGGTGGAGACCATATCGCTCATCACGTCGCCGTCATAGTTCTTGCAGGCCCAGATGAAACCGCCCTCGCTGCGGATGACCCGCGCCACCGCGTCGTCGATGAGGGTGTAGAAGTATTCGATTCCCAGCTTCTTGAATTTCTTGGCATACTGGGCGTCGTAGATCTCCTGGAAGATGTCCTTGAAGGTGTGGTCATACTGCTTGGAGATGGTATCCTTGGTGGCAAACCACAGGTCCTGCCTGGTATCCAGGGCGAACTGGAAGCAGGCGTGGGCGAAGGAGGTGATGGAGGCGGCGGTGTTGAACTGCCCCTGGAGCACGCCGGGACCCTGGAAGTCATAGATGGTCTGGCGGTGCTCGGCGCCGTCCGTGCCGGTAAAGAGAAGCTCCGCCTTTCCGGGGCCGGGCACCTTGTACTCGGTGTTCTTGTAGACGTCGCCGAAGGCGTGGCGGGCGATGGTGATGGGCTTCTTCCAGTTCTTCACCACCGGAGAGATCCCCTTGACCATGATGGGAGCGCGGAACACGGTGCCGTCCAGAATGGCGCGGATGGTGCCGTTGGGGGATTTCCACATCTGAGAGAGCCGATACTCCTCCACACGCTGGGCGTTGGGGGTGATGGTGGCGCACTTTACCGCCACGCCGTACGCTTTGGTCGCCTCGGCGGAGTCCACCGTCACCTGGTCATGGGTGCGCTCCCGCTCAGGGAGACCCAGATCGAAGTAGACGGTGTTCAGGTCGATATAGGGCGTGAGAAGGAGCTCTTTGATGTCGCTCCACAGGATGCGGGTCATCTCATCCCCGTCCATCTCCACCAGAGGGGTGGTCATTTTGATTTTTTCCATGGTTTTGGACCTCCTTGAGCTGTTTTGATCTGTTTCATTATATGCGGTCGCGGGAAAAAACACAAGAACCCCGGTTCCATTTTCTGCATAGAATCCAAGGGGACGCTGTGTCCCGATTCTGAGGAGAGGTGAAACGGTATGGGCAGACGAATCTGGGCCGCACTGCTGTGCGGCCTTCTGCTATGTGCGCCTGCGCTGGCCATCGGCCCTGTGTCCGGGGAGCAGATGCGAGGCATGGACGTAAGCGTGTATCAGGGGAATGTGGATTTTGCGGCTGCGAAAGCGGACGGGATCGAGACGGTGTATATCCGTGCCGGCTACGGAGAGACCGGGGTGGACGCATATTATCGCCAACACTACGAGGGGGCCTCCGCCGCCGGACTGAAGGTGGGCTTTTATCACTATATGGACGCCGTTACCGAGGAGGGGGCCAGACGGCAGGCCGCGCACTTTGCCGCCCTCATCCGGGATCTTCCGGCGGACTGCCGTCCGGTGATGGACTTTGAGACCTTCGGCGGGATGGACCGGGAGGAGGCCGGGGCTGTGGGCCTTGCCTTTCTGGAGGCGGTGGAGGAGACCCTCGGCCAGCGGCCCATGGTGTACTCCGACGCCTATGCCGCCGGATACCGCATGGACGATAGCATGAGCGGCTATCCCCTGTGGGTGGCGGACTACGGGGCGGACGAACCCGATGTGTCCGCCAACTGGACGGCCTGGACCGGCTGGCAGTACACCGACGAGGGACGGGTGAGCGGTGTGTCCGGCCGTGTGGATCTGGACCGCTTTACCGACGGCGTCCTCCTCCGGGAGGAGGAGCGGCCGGTACCGGAGGAGGTCTGGCGCTATCAGGTCCGACCGGGGGACACCCTCTGGGCTCTTGCCCGCCGGTACGGCACCACCGTGGGAGCCATTGCCCGGCTCAATGCTCTGGCCGACCCAAATCTTATCTATGTGGGGGAGGAGCTGAAGCTCCCGGGGCGGGCCCAGGAGAGGACCTATACCGTGCGCGCAGGAGATACCTTGTGGGGCATCTCCCGGCGGTATGGGACCACCGTGGCCGAGCTGGCGGGGCTCAATGGGATCCGGAACCCGGATCTCATCTATCCCGGCCAGGTCCTGCGGCTGCCCGGATGAAATCAGAGGGCCGGCCCCTGAAGAGGGGCCGGCCCTTCGGGTTATTCAGCCGCCGGGTGCTCCAGCGGCTGAATAACGGTGCGGTACATATAGAACATGAAGAAACAGCTCAGGGAGAAAGAGAAGATCTCCGCGAAGGGGAAGGCCAGCCAGGTGGCGGCGAGGCCCACGAAATGTCCCAGAAGCCAAGCGGAGGGGAGAATGAGCACCAACTGCCGCAGGACGGAGACGATCAGACTCAGAACGCCGTGGCCCAAAGCCTGACACACGGAGGAGGTGACGATGCCGAAGGCGGCGAAGGGGAAGCTCAGGCTGATGAGCCGCAGGGCGGGAATCCCGATCTCCAGCATATAGTCCGAGGCGTTGAAGATCCCCAGAAGCTGCCGGGGAACGATCCAGAAAAGGGCCACCCCCACCAGCATGATGCCCAGGGCGTACAGAACGCCCAGCTTGGCGGTGCGGACCATCCGGTCCGGCTTCCGCGCGCCGTAGTTGTAGGCGATGATGGGGACGATGCCGTTATTGAGGCCGAACACCGGCATGAAGATGAAGGACTCCAGCTTGAAGTAGGCGGAAAAGACCGCCACGGCGGTGGAGTTGAAGGCCCCCAGGATCTTGTTCATGCCGAAGGTCATCACCGAGCCGATGGAGGACATGATGATGGACGGCACGCCCACGGCGTAAATCTTCCGAATGATGGCACCCGAGGGACGGAACCCCCGAAAATTCAGGCTGATCTCCGGGTTGAGCCGCAGATTGCAGTAGAGGCCCAGCAGGGCGCCCACGATCTGGCCCAGCACCGTGGCCCAGGCGGCCCCGGCGATGCCCATCTCGGGGAAGGGACCGAGGCCGAAGATGAGCAGGGGGTCCAGGATCAGATTGATCACCGCGCCGGTAGCCTGGGAGATCATGGTGAAGATGGTCTTGCCGGTGGATTGGAGGAGCCGTTCAAAGCAGATCTGGAACATCATACCCACGCAGACCACCGATACGATGGAGAGATAGGTGGTGCCGTAGCTGATGATGGAGTCCACCTGGGTCTGGAGCGTCATGAAGGTGCGGGAGAAGAGGCCGCCCAGCACGGCGAAGATGGCCCAGGAGCAGAAGGCCAGGAACACGCCGTTGACGGCGGCTTGGTTGGCGGTCTCAAAATTTTTCTCTCCCAAGCTCTTGGAGAGCAGGGCGTTGATGCCCACGCCGGTGCCCACGGCCACTGAGATCATGAGGTTCTGGGCGGGAAAGGCCAGACCCACGGCGGCCAGAGCGTCCTCGCTGATATAGGAGACGAACACGCTGTCCACCACGTTGTAAAGGGCCTGTACCAGCATGGAGATCATCATGGGCAGGGACATGGTGAGGAGGAGGCGGTTGACGGGCATGACGCCCATCTTGTTTTCCTGGGGCTGCTGTGTCACGCGCCGAGCCCCCGTTCCCTGGCCAAAGTCAAAATGAGGTCTACCACGTTGTCCAGTCCGATGGTGCTGCTGACAGCGAGATGATAGTTCTGGGCCTTGCCCCATACCCGGTCGGAGAAGTGCTCGTAGTAGGCCGCGCGGCTCTTGTCGTGCTTGAGGACATAGGAGCGGACATCCGGAGCATCCACATGGTACTCCTCCTTGGCCCGGAAGATGCGCTCGTCCAGCGGCGCGTGGATAAAGACATTGAGCACGTCTTCCTGGTTGCGCAGCACATAGTCGGCGCAGCGTCCCACGATGACGCAGGGCCCCTGGGCGGCCACCTTCCGGATCACATCGGACTCGGCGATGAACACTTGGTCGCTCACCGGCAGGTTTTGTGTGCTCATGTAGAGATTGTAGAGAAAGCTGCTGGTCTTTTTCTGCTCGGCCTGACGGATGAACTCCTCAGAGAGGCCGGTCTCCTTGGCGGCCAGATCGATGACGGCCTTGTCGTAGAAAGGGATGTGCAGGGCCTCAGCCACCCGCTGGGCCACAATGCGCCCGCCGGAGCCGAACTGGCGGCCGATGGTGAGAACGGTATGCGCCATAACTACTACCTCCTTGTCGTAGGACGGAAAGAAAGAATTTTCTAAGAAAAGTATACCATAAGAAAAGAAAAAATACCACGGTCAGGTTCTACACCTGACCGTGGTATTCCGGCGCTGATTTTGGAGGAAAAGCTGTGAGGCCACGGCCCAGAAGCGCTGTCCGTGGCTTCCCGCTCAATGAAAGGCCGCCGTCCCGGATAAAATACAAGGGCTCGCAGGATAGGTTCGGGCGATGACAGGCGTTGCGATAGACACCAGAAACAACGGATTTATCATGCCAAAGCAACGATCTCCAGAGTGGATTCTCCTGTGGAGAGGTCTACGGTGTACTGGTACAGGCCGGCCTCAGAGAGGACGGCCTCTTCGGGATGCCCCGGGTTGACGATCACTGTCTCCGGAATGGTACAGGTATAGGTTAGGGTACGTCCATCGGCGCTGAGGACCGGTTCTTCTGGAGCGGCTCGCATACCAAGGCCGTTGCGCGGGGGCAGCGGCAGCAAGACCGTCTCACCGGCGCCCTGGGCAGAGCCCGGCTTGTAGACCAAGGCGAGGACAAACACGGGACCGTGGGCCCACCCATCCGTTCTGGTGCTGAGTACGGTACAGGTGCCGGCCTCCAGGCGGGCTTCCACGGTGACATTCATCTCGCCCTTGATCAGGGCGTCGATGGCGGCGTCATAGGAGGCCTGTTCCTCCTCTGTTGCGTCGGAGGGAGCCTCCGGCTCCTCCGGCACCGCATCCAGGAAGGGATTTCTGGGGAATGCTGTCTCAAATTCTGCCTGAGAAAATGCGCCCCTATCTACGAGTTTCTGTGCCAGCGTATCATTGCTGTCCTTTTGCTCTGCGAAAAGAGCAGCACAGGTTACAGCAACGGCATCAGCCCGAAGAAAGTTATTCCGGTCCACAATTTCAGGCAGGATACCGCAGTCTTCTGCCAGGGACCAGGGGGAATCCCAGGTAAAGTCGGCGCCGTCGGCATAGCCCAGGGCACGGAGCATGAAAGTCACATACATAGCACCGGTGGCGGTGTCTTCGGTGCCGAAGGCGGTATCCGCGGTCCCTTTGGTGAGGCCTTGGTCATAGGCATAGGACACATATCCATCGGCCCAGGCGGGGACATCCGTAAAAGGATGGGTTTTGGGCTGCAGCTCTGCCTGTACCCCCTTACCCAAGGAACGTACCAGCATGGTCACTGCCTCCACGCGGCTGGGGGCCCGGTCCAGGTCAAAATCAGTAGAGCCATCTTCCAGCACCCCTACGCCAAGGAAGAGATCTAGTTCCTTCAACTGAGCTGCCAAAGCTGTCTGAAGGCGCAAATCCCTTACCCCGGCAGCATATGCTGCCGGGGTAAGGGAGAACATCAGGGCCAAGGACAGAAGTATGCCTAGTATTCTGGAGTGAAATTTTTCCATAGGTATATTCCTCCTAAAAGATGATCGGGACTGTAAATGGAATGAAACCCGGAGCCTCGCCAGCCTTTGCGGCGCTGATTTTGGCGGAAAAGCTGCGCTACAGCGCCTTGCCCGCCAGGATCTCCCGGTAGTCCCGATAGTTGTCCTCCAGAAGCTTGGGGGTGTCCAAACCGTAGGGGCACTTTCGGGCGCACTGATTGCAGTGGAGGCACTGCTCGATACGGGCCATTTTCTCCTGCATCTCGGGGGTGAGCTGGGCCTCTCTGGGGGCCCGGCGGATCATAAGGGACATCCGGGCACAGTTATTGATCTCGATCCCTGCGGGGCAGGGCATGCAGTAGCCGCAGCCCCGGCAGAAATTCCCCTGGAGTTGGGCCCGGTCCCGCTCCACCACGGCGGCGAGCGCCGCCGTGAGGGTGGGAGGGTTGTGGATATAGGAGAGGAACTCCCGCAGTTCGCGCTCCCGCTGAACGCCCCAGATGGGCAGCACGTGCTCATATTGGGCCAGCCAGGCATAGGCGGCGGCGGAGTTGTTGATGAGCCCGCCGGAGAGCCCCTTCATGGCGATGAAGCCCATGCCCGCCTCCCGGCAGGCCTCCGCCACCGCGATGTCCTTGTCCGTGGCCAGGTAGCAGAAGGGGAACTGAAGGGTGTCGTAGAGCCCGGAGCGGATGGCCTCATGGGCCAGGGTCATGCGGTGATTGGTGATGGAGATGAAGCGGATCTTGCCCTGCCGTCTGGCCTCCAGCATGGCCTCATAGAGCCCGGAGCCGTCTCCGGGCTTGGGGCAGAAGGCGGGGTTGTGGAACTGATAGATGTCGATATAGTCGGTCTTCAGATTCCGCAGGCTGGTCTCCAGGTCGGACCAGAAGCCCTCCGCCGTGGTGGCCGCCGTTTTGGTGGCGAGATAGAACGCGTCCCGCCGGTCCGAGAGGGCGTAGCCGATCTTCTCCTCGCTGTCGGTATAGAACCGGGCGGTGTCGAAGAAGGTGATGCCCGCATCCAGCGCCATGCGGAGAAGCCGGGCGGCCTCCTCCCGGGAGATGCGCTGGATGGGCAGCGCCCCGAAGCCGTTTTTGTTGACGGTGATGCCGGTCCTGCCCAGCGTTACCATATCCATAGGAATGACCTCCGCTCTCGTCTGCTTTATCCGATTCTGGCGATGCCCTGCTCTCTGGCCTCGTCGGCCACCGCCTTGGCCACGGCGTCGGCGACGGACTTGTCCAGGACCGAGGGAATGATGTAGTCCGGAGAGAGTTGCTCCTCCGGGATAAGGGCGGCCAAGGCGCGGGCGGCCCGGACCTTCATGCCCTCGGTGATGTCGGTGGCCCGCACCATGAGGGCCCCCTTGAAGATGCCGGGGAACACCAGCACGTTGTTGATCTGGTTGGGGAAGTCGCTCCGTCCGGTGCCGATGACCGCCGCGCCGCCCCTGCGGGCCTCCTCCGGCATGATCTCCGGTACGGGGTTGGCCATGGGGAACACGATGCCGCGGCGCATGGTACGCACCATCTCCGCGGTGACCAGACCGGGCCGGGACACGCCGATGAAGGCGTCGGCGCCCCTGAGGGCGTCAGCCAGGGTGCCGTGCTCATGCGCCAGATTGGAGATGTGGGAGATTTCCTCCTGGCCGGGGTTGAGTCCCGGGTCCCCCGCGCAGATGACGCCATTGATGTCGCACATCACCACGTTGCCGAAGCCCATCCGGATGAGCAGCTTTCCGATGGCGATGCCTGCGGCGCCGGCGCCGTTGATGACGATCTTGACCTTGCCCATCTCCTTCCCGGTGACCTTGATGGCGTTGAGCAGGGCGGCTGCCACCACGATGGCGGTGCCGTGCTGATCGTCGTGGAACACGGGGATGTCGCAGCGCTCCTTCAGCCGCCGCTCCACCTCAAAGCAGCGGGGGGCGGCGATGTCCTCCAGGTTGATGCCGCCGAAGCTCTTGGAGATGAGGGCGATGGTGTCCACCAGCTTGTCCACGTCTTGGGTATCCACGCAGATGGGAAAGGCGTCCACGCCGCCGAACTCCTTGAAAAGGGCGCACTTGCCCTCCATCACCGGCATGCCGGCGGCCGGACCTATGTCGCCCAGACCCAGCACGGCGGAGCCGTCGGTGATGACGGCCACCAGATTGCTCCGGCGGGTCAGGTCAAAGGATTTGTTGTAGTCGGCCTGGATCTCCCGGCAGGGCTGGGCCACGCCGGGTGTGTACAGAAGGGACAGGTCCTCCCGGCTCTCCACATGCCTGCGGGAGACCACCTCGATCTTGCCCCGGAGGGCATAATGCAGCTCCAGGGACTTTTGGCTGATTTCATCCATGGGAATACCGTCCTTTCCGGTCACACCATCTCTTCCGGATGGAAGACCTCGTCAAATTTTTCAGGGGTCAGGAAGCCCAGCTTCACGCAGGCATCCTTTAGGGAGATGTTCTCTCTGTGGGCCAGCTTGGCGGTTTTGGCCGCGTTGTCATAGCCGATATAAGGATTGAGGGCGGTCACCAGCATGAGGGAGTTGTGAAGGTTGTGGCGGCACTTCTCCCGGTCGGCGGTGATGCCGGCGGCACAGTTGTCGTTGAACGAGTCCATACAGTCGGCCAGCAGGCGCACGGACTGGAGAAAATTATAGATGCACACGGGCATGAACACATTGAGCTCGAAGTTGCCCTGGCTGGCCGCCATACCCACGGCCGTGTCGTTGGCCATGACCTGGACGGCGGCCATGGTCACCGCCTCGCACTGGGTGGGGTTCACCTTGCCCGGCATGATGGAAGAGCCGGGCTCGTTTTCCGGAATACGGATCTCACCCAGGCCGCACCGGGGGCCGGAGGCAAGCCAGCGCACGTCGTTGGCGATCTTCATGAGGTCGGCGGCCAGGGCCTTGAGCCCCCCGTGGGCAAAGACCAGCTCATCCTTGCTGGTGAGCGCGTGGAATTTGTTGGGGGCGGTCACGAAGTCCTTTCCAGTGAGCTCGCTCACCGCCCGGGCCACCTCCTCGGCAAAGCCGGCGGGGGCGTTGAGGCCCGTCCCCACCGCAGTGCCGCCCAGGGCCAGCTCATGGAGCCCGGGCAGTGCCGCCTCCAGCATGGTCCGGTCCCGCTCCAGGGAGGCGCGCCAGCCGCTCACCTCCTGGCCCAGTGTGATGGGCACCGCGTCCTGGAGATGGGTGCGCCCCGATTTCACCACGTCGGCATTCTCCGCCTCCAGCCGCCGCAGCGTGGCGGTCAGGGCGTCCAGCGCGGGGAAGAGCCGGTCCTCGATCTCTACCGCCGCCGCGATGTGCATGGCGGTGGGAAAGGTGTCGTTGGAACTCTGGGACATGTTTACGTGGTCGTTGGGGTGGAGCAGCCGTTCTCCTGCCAGCTCGTTGCCGCGGTTGGCCACCACCTCGTTGACGTTCATGTTGCTCTGGGTGCCGGAGCCGGTCTGCCACACCACCAGGGGAAAGTGGTCGTCCAGCTTGTGGGCGGTCACCTCGTCGCAGGCGGCGCAGACAGCCTGAAATCTGGCGTCATCCAGCCGTCCCAGCCGGTGATTGGCCATAGCGGCGGCCCTTTTCAAAACACCGAAGGCGTGAATGATCTCCAGCGGCATCCGCTCCGTCCCGATCTTGAAGTTCTGGTAGCTTCGCTGGGTCTGGGCCCCCCAGTACCGGTCTGCCGGCACCTTCATCTCCCCCATGCTGTCCCGTTCTATGCGGTAATCTCCCATATGCCTGCCCCTTTTCTGATTTGGTTTTCTTTTTTATACCACATTCTGCGCCGGATTTCCATACCCTGATGCCTGGAGACCCGCCGAAAAAGCGACATAGGGCCGCCCGGAGCGCGGCTGCGGAGCAGACAGGCCGCGGCGGCGGGACGCTCATGGGGGTCGCGGGCGTTCTGCACAGAAGGAGACAGAGGTGATGGGGCCAATACTGGAATAGATAATATACATATGTCTGTTATCTTGACAGACGTTCTGCACAGGTGTATCATGCCCTTATCAAACGGGGAAGGGGAGCGGGCGTGTGAAACGGGAAAGGGAACGGACGGCGGAGCGGGAGGACCTGCGGCAGCGGAGGACCAAAAAGTTTTTGGTGCACGCACTGCTGGCGCTGATGGAGGAGCGGCCGTTCCAGGAGCTGTCGGTGGTGGATATCTGTGAGCGGGCCATGGTCCACCGCACGACCTTTTACGCCCACTTTGAGGATAAGTATGCCCTCCTGCGCTATGCCATCGGAGAGTTCCAGCAGGAATTTGAGATGACGGAGGAGCAGGAGGGCCGCTGTACCGGCGAGCGGGACTACTTCCTGGCGGTATTCCGCAACGCGCTCACCTTCCTCAGGGACCACCGGAAACTCTACCTCTCCGGCATCACGGGGGGCGGAGCCGCGCTGCAATTGCTGGAGGACGCGGTGGTGGAGAAGATGTGCGGCCGGGTGCGGACGATGGGAAGTAGGGGAGCCTCGGTACAGGACGAGCTCTCCGCCCGCTTCTGTGCCGGTGGGATCCTGTCCATGGTGCGCTGGTGGGCGGTGCAGGACGATCCGGTGGATGAGAGCTGCCTGGCGGAGTGCCTGGAGCGTTTTTTGCCTGAAGAGGGGGGAGTTCCATGCAAGAGAAGAGATCGGAAAATGTGATGACGAGGCTGTCGCGTTTCATCGTCGACAAGCGGAAAGCGTTTTTCATGGTGTTCCTGGTAGCGTCGGTGTTCTGCGTCGGCTCTATCGACAAGGTAGAGGTAAACGACGACATTACCTCCTATCTTCCGGCCGAGACCGAGACCCGCCGGGGCCTTGACCTGATGGAGCAGGAATTCATCACGCTGGCAAGCGCCGACGTCATGGTGGACAACATTACATACCAGCGGGCGGAGGCGCTCTCGGGGAAGCTGGCGGATATTCCGGGCGTCTCCGAGGTGGCTTTTGACGATACCAGCGACCATTATCGGGGCGCGGCCGCCCTCTTCTCCGTCACCTTCGACGGGGAGGCCGACGATCCGGCGGCGGAGGAGGCCGTCGAAAAGATCCGGACGATACTGGCGGACTATGACGCCTACCTCTCCACCGAGGTGGGACGGGACACCTCCGCCGATCTCCAGCGGGAGATGGGCATCATCCTCATGATCGCCGCCGTAGTCATTGTGGTGGTCCTCCTCTTCACCTCCAAGAGCTATATGGAGGTACCGGTCTACCTCATCGTTTTTGTGGTGGCCGCCATCCTCAACATGGGCACCAACTACTGGTTCGGCACCATCTCCTTCATCACAAACGCCATCGCCGTGGTACTCCAACTGGCCCTGGCCATCGACTATGCCATCATCTTCTGTCACCGCTACATGGAGGAGCGGGACAACGGCCTGGAGGCGCGGGAAGCCGATATCACCGCCCTCTCCAAGGCCATTGTAGAGATCTCCTCCTCCAGCCTCACCACCATATCCGGACTGGTGGCCCTGATGCTTATGCAGCTGCGGATTGGCTTTGATATGGGTATCGTTCTGGCCAAGGGCATCATATTTTCCATGATCTCTGTATTTCTCCTGATGCCCGGCCTGCTGATGCTCTTCAACCGGCCCATTGAGCGTACCCGCCACCGGAATCTGGTGCCCAAGATCGACTTCTGGGGCCGGGCGGTGGTGAAGCTCCGGTATGTACTCCCGCCGGTCTTTCTGGCGGTGGTGATCGCTTGTGTGTTCTTTTCCAACCGGTGTGAATATGTCTTTTCGGCCGACTCCGCGGATTTTGACAACAAGCCGGATTGGCAGATCGCCGACGAGAAGGTCCATGATACCTTTGGGGAAAAGAACACCATCGCCGTGCTGGTCCCCAGGGGAGACTATGATAAGGAGGGGAAGGTCCTCCGCAGGGTGGAGGATCTGGACAATGTCACCGCCGCCACCGGCCTTGCCAACATCGAGGTGGAGGACGGGCGCTATCTCACGGACAGGATGACGCCCAGGCAGTTCGCGGAACTGGCCGGAGTGGATGTGGAGCTCTCCAGGCTCCTCTTCCAGGCTTATGGCCTTTCCAACGAGGAGTACGGCGCCGTCTTTCAGGACCCGGACGACTACGCCGTGCCTCTGGTGGATGTATTTGAGTTCCTCTGTGAGCAGAAGGACAAAGGCGTGGTAAAGCTCACCGACGACCAGGAGGAGAAGGTGGACGATCTCCAGGAGACCCTGGACCAGGGCCTGGAGCAGCTCCGGGGCGAGCACTGGTCCCGGCTGGTCTTTACCGCCGATGTGCCCGAGGAGGGGGAGGAGACCTATGCCCTGCTGGACCAGATCCGCGCCATCGCAGGCAGCTACTACGGAGATGATGTGGTGCTGGTGGGCAACTCCACCAACGCCCGGGACCTGTCGGAATCCTTCGGGCAGGACAATTTGAAGATCAGTGTCCTCACAGCCCTCTTCGTCATGGTGATCCTGCTGTTCACCTTCAAGTCCGCTGGGCTCCCTGTGCTGCTGGTGCTCACCATCCAGGGCTCTATCTGGATCAACTTCTCCTTTCCCTATCTCACAGGGACCAACCTGTTCTTCCTGAGTTACCTTGTGGTCTCCTCCATCCAGATGGGCGCCACCATTGACTACGCTATTGTAATAACAAATCGTTATATGGAATTGAAAAATTACTATAAGGACCGAAAACAGGCGGCTGTAGAGGCGCTGAGCCAGAGTTTTCCCACCATTCTCACCTCGGGCAGCGTCATGTCGGTGGCGGGGTTTCTCATTGCCGAGATCTCCACCGACGCCACCATCGGCTCCGTGGGGCTGGCTCTGGGCCGGGGCACCGTGACCTCCATCATTCTGGTCATGACGGTGCTGCCCCAGATGCTGATGCTGGGCGATGTGATCATCGAAAAGACCGCCATTACCCTCAACCGCAACCGGAAGCAGCGATTCCACAACGGCGTCATGCGGGTGGACGGACACCTCCGGGGACATGTCTCCGGCTTCGTGGACGGGGAGTTCAAGGGCGTCCTGCGGGGCAGTGTGGACGCCCTGATCGAGAGCAAGTATCAGGAGCTGGAGCTGGAAGACGAGGAGGAGAGCAGGCATGCGGAAAAGTAAACGGATCATTTCCCTCCTGACGGCGCTTTGCCTGACGTTGGGACTGTGCCCCGCCTCCGCCGCGGAGGGGCGGACGGTCTCCGTAGGTACGGCGCGGGAGCTGATCGCACTGTCTGAAAGCTGCACGCTGGACACCTGGAGCCAGGGGCTCACCGTAGAGCTCACGGCGGACATCGACCTGGGAAACGCCGCATTCCGGCCCATTCCCATCTTTTGCGGCGTCTTTGAGGGGAACGGACACCGCATCAGCGGCCTGCGGGTCACGGGCAAGGGGTCCGACCAGGGCCTGTTCCGCTACCTCAAAGAGGGGGCGGTGGTCCGGAATCTGGAGCTGGAAGGGGAGATCCTGCCGGAGGGCACCAAGAGCGGGCTGGGCCTGCTGTGCGGGCGGAACGAGGGCACGGTGACCGGAGTGACCGTCTCCGGTACGGTCTCCGGCGAGGAGGATGTGGGCGGTCTGGTGGGGGTCAACGAGGCCACCGGCGTGCTGCGGCAGTGTGAAAATCAGGCTCAGATCACCGGTGTGACCCACACCGGCGGCATTGCAGGGCGCAATGAGGGGACCATCGAAGCCTGCATCAACCGGGGCGCGATTGATCCGGACGCCAATGACGATGCCCAGGACACAGGCGGCATTGCGGGCCGCTCCTCCGGTACCATCACCGGCTCGGTCAATCACGGGGAGATCGGCTATCCTCACACCGGCTACAATGTGGGCGGTATCGCCGGGCGGCAGAACGGCAGTGTGGTGGGCTGTGAGAATTACGGCTCCATTTGGGGGCGCAAGGACGTGGGCGGTATCGTGGGACAGTTCGAGCCCTATACTGTCCTGACCTATGGGGAGGACCCCATGCAGAGACTGGACGACGAGCTCTCCCGGCTCTCCGGCCTCATGACCCGCCTCACCGACCAGATCAGCGGCTACAGCGGGGACGCCGTGGACGACCTGAAGGCCGTCAGCGGCGCCATGGATGCCATTCGGGAGACCGCCCATACCGCAGGGACCGACGGCAGGGAGGACGCCCAGGTGGCTGGAGAGGCGATCTACGACTCGGCTCAGATCATCAACGGGGCGCTGGGGACACTTCTGGACCATACGGAGACCTTCGCCGCGGCGGCGGACCGGGATCTCACCGAGCTGGGCGACGCCATGGACGCGCTCCGTGACTGCCTGGACAAGGGCTTTACCGTTATGGACAGCGCGGCCTATGAGGCGCGGCTCACACTGGATGCCCAGGTCAGGGATATGGAAGTTCAGGCCGGACGCATCAGCGCGGCCATCGAGGAGATCGGCGCCTACTTTGACGCCCTGGATGGGGTGGTGCGGGCCGCGGGAAGTCTGCTGAACGGCGGCACACTGGAGGCGCTGGAGGACGCTGTGGAGGAGTTGAAGCGCCACGATGTGGAGCGTGCGCTGACCTCCATTGGGACATCGCTCCGGGAGATCAGTGGGGATGTGACCGCACTGCGGGAAAATCTGGGCGACGCCCTGGACGACTTCGGCGACGCGGCGGACGACACGTGGGAGGAGGCCGACGCGGCCCTGGATCGGGTGTCGGGGGCGGCGGACGGGCTCCAAAGCGCCTGCAAAGGGTTCAGCGACGCCGCCATTGGAGAGCTGAGCACCGTCAACAGCGCCGTGGATGCCATTGAGGATATGCTTCGGCAGTGGCTGGGGGCGCTGAGCGGAAAGGGTGGAAATGCGGCCGATCAGATCGACGAGCAGCTCCAATTGATTGGAGACCGGGTGGACCGGCTCACCGACGGCGCGGCCTCCGCCAACCGGGACCTCCACGATACCACCGGGGATATCCTCAGCCAACTGGACAGTGTCCGCTCTGCCATCACCGATCTGGGTTCCACGCCGGAAAAGACGGTGGATGATGTGTCCGACAGCGTGGAGCAGGAGGGGGAGCAGGGCAGGGTCATCTCCTGTGCTAACCACGGTGAAGTGACCGGCGACGCCAACGTGGGCGGTGTAGCCGGTATTCTGGCCACTGAGCTGGGCCTGGACCCGGAAGAGGACCTGGACATCCAGAACGACAAGCTCCTCTCGGACACCACTGCCTATATCAAAGCTACGGTACGGGACTGCCGCAACGCCGGCGCGGTCACAGCGAAAAACGACTGCGCCGGAGGGATCATCGGCCGGGGCGAGGTGGGCGCCGTGCTGGACTGTCGGAACACCGGGGATGTGGAGACCACCTCGGGAGGCCAGTGCGGCGGAGTGGCCGGACTCTCCCGCACGGTCATCCGCCGGAGCTATGCCCTGTGTTCCCTTACGGGAAACGACAAGGTGGGCGGCGTGGCCGGAGAGGGGCATGATATCCGGGAGTGCTATACCATGGTGTCTGTCGTCGGCGGTGGAGAACGGTTCGGGGCCGTGGCGGGCATGGCGGACGGCGAGGTGGAACGAAACTATTTTGTTCGGGAATCCCTGGCGGGCATCGATGGCGTGGACTATGCGGGAAAGGCGGAACCCATGGACTATGAGGACTTTGCCGCAGTGCCCGGTATGCCGGAGGAATTCCTGGGCTTCCGCATTACGTTTCTGGTGGATGGAGCGGCCATCAAGACCTTGGCGGTCCCCTACGGTGGAGATCTGGACCCGGAGTCCATTCCGGAGGTCCCGCGGAGGGAGGGCGTCTATGGGGCCTGGGAGGATTTCTCCCAGGAGAATATCACTCGCAGCCGGACGGTGGAGGCGGTGTACAGCGATTGGATCACCACGATTTCCACCGGAGAGGAACAGCCCGTGCTGCTGCTGGAGGGAGCGTTTGCCCCCGGAGCCAGGCTGGAGGCGGAGGACTGGACGCCGGGAGCGGGCAAACTTCTGGAGGGATATCGGTTGGCGGCCGGATATACCTTCTCGGTGGAGGACAGGGGGCAGGCGGAGCCCCAAGGCGGTTATACCGTCCGTGTCCGGGTCCCGGACGCCAAGGGGGAGGTGTGCGTGGCCGTCTGGCAGGACGGCGCGCTGCGGCTCGCGGAGGCCCGGCGAGAGGGGAGCTACCTCAGCTTTCCTATGGAGCGCGAGGGATCCTTTGCGGTGCTGACAAGGCCTGGCGTCCCCTCTCCCTGGCTCTTTGCGGCGTCCGCCGCGGTACTGGCAGCCCTGCTGGTGTTGCTCCGGCACAAAAAAAAGGACCGCAGCAAGGCGGCAGTATAGTATAAAGAAGGGTCTCCGTATCCCGGGAGATGGTCGCCGGGAGCGGAGGCCTTTTACAGCGGGAAAGGGCTTGCAAATAACCGCAGAATATACTATACTGAAACGGTCTGTTCGAGATTAGCACAATTGGTAGTGTGCCTGCCTTTTTGGGAGGATAGATACCCTATCCATTTTCCTGAAAGCGAAGACCTGGAAGCCTTTGGGACAGTAGCTTGCGGCGGAAATTCCCTAGTTGAAAAACTCTCGCAAAATCGGGCTTGACCACAGCGGCGCCCACAGACACGAAAAACTTGCTTTTTTCTTCTCCGCATGGTATCATGCAGGAAAAACTGAATATCCGGGTGAAGCGCAGTTGGTAGCGCGCTTGCTTTGGGAGAATACGCCCAGGCCACCCCACAACTTCATATCCGGGTGTAGCGCAGTTGGTAGCGCGCCTGCTTTGGGAGCAGGATGCCGCAGGTTCGAATCCTGTCACTCGGACCAACTTTCTTGGAAAAACCGCCTTTTTGGGCGGTTTTTCTGCTTTTTGGTTCTGTTTTTGCAGCTTTGGCGATTGCTGTT
>Ga0129308_1000563_pt1 | contig 52825 bp, 51 predicted proteins | sample L827metagenome_FD_94440 | JGI IMG/M metagenome (GOLD analysis project Ga0129308, IMG submission 94440) | Ring-tailed lemur group fecal microbial communities from Wisconsin, USA - L827 metagenome | ecosystem: Host-associated > Mammals > Digestive system > Large intestine > Fecal | place: USA... | reverse complement strand
TTCGAGGGAATACACCGACGAAGCAACCAGGGGCGCTGCTGCGAGGGCGAATCCCCTTCGGCTCCTGAACGACCTGAGGAGCAGATATGGGGGAAGGTAGAGAAACAGGGCCAGCGTAAGCGTTGCTGCGCAGAGCATGTCCCACATGGTCGTCCTTTCCGATAGTGGAAAATTTGTCGGCTTGGTGTGTTCGTGCTCAATGATACCTGCGAAAAATTCGTGCGCATCCGATTCTTTGTCTATTCTGAAGAATACCCACGTGTTTATTTCCCTTCATCCTGAGAGGAGTGGCGCAATTGACTGACCGGAATGTCGGAGGAGTGCATGGCCGTCATGAATCCGCTGGTGAAACCAGGCGGATGGGCGAAGGTGCGGTCCATCCCATCGGTGGAGATGAAGAGAAGACCCGTGCGTTCGGCGGTCTCCATGCGGATATGGATTTGGACGAGGTCCGTCGTATGAACGAAGCGGACAAGACGGCTGTTCTGGACTATCTCTACGACGATCAGCCTGCCCGCGAGGTGCCCTATCGGGCACCTGTTGCCGACAGCTCTTCGGAGACGGTGGCGTTTTCCCCGTATCGCGGATCCCGTTCTACCGCGGATGCGTCCGACGCCTGCGACCCCTGGGGATACGGGGCCCCCGATGGCGATGTCTTCGATTCGGGCTATTCCGATGCGGGCAAGACGCAGGTTTTCGCTCCTGCCTCCCGAAACGCGGCCCAAGACGGCCTTGGGGAAGGCGGGAGGGGCGGATACGGCTCCGACAGCTACTCGGATGAGCCGCTGCATTCGGGTGCCAGCTATGTGAAGGCGGGTTCCAACGCCCAGGTGGTGGGGTATTCCAGAAAACCCGTGCGCGAGTCTTCCTCCCGTTCGGATCGTCGCGGCCGTTTAGGCGGTAAATCCGGGAGGAAGGGAAGGAAAGGGCGAAGAGCATCCGGTAGCGGGGAGTCCTTCCAGAATCCGGCGGCCTTCGGCCAGGGTGCGGTTTCCGGTGGCAGGCCCGCGAGGAAACGCCGTGGCTGCCTGGGGAGGCTTGCGGGTTCCCTGCTCAGGCTGGTGCTGGCGCTCGCGATCGTCGCGGCGGTGCCCCTGGGGTTCTTCTGCGTCAAGCTGGACCAGGCCTTGGCGCTCACCGATGCCGAGCGCAGTGCCATCGAATCCGAGTTGACTCCCGCGGGCATCGGGAAGCCGTATTACACGCTGATCTTGGGGTCGGATTCTCGCGAGGGAACCACGTCCGACTATAGCGAACGGTCCGACGTGATCATGCTTGCGCGCATCGATCCGCTGGGCGACCAGGTAACGCTTGTCACCGTACCGAGGGATACCCCGTACCGCCTGTCCGATGGCAGCCTGGTGAAGATCAACGAGACCTACAACAGGGAGGGGCCTGCGGGCATCATCCGTGCGGTTTCCGAAGTGACCGGTGTCCCTATCAGCCATTATGCCGAGGTGGGCTTTTCCGACCTGGGGTCGATCGTCGATGCGATCGGCGGTGTGACGGTGAATGTGGACAGGGAGCTTGGGGTGACCGACGTCCTGACGGGCGAGTGGGTCACGGTGAGCCCGGGTACCCAGACCTTGAACGGGCAGGAAGCGCAAGCCTATGCGCGGGCACGCCATGAATACGTCTACGACCAGGATGCCTATCGCCAGCGTAACGACCGCAACCTGCTGATGGCGATTGCCGACGAGATCATGGGCGGAAATCCGCTTTCCATTCCCGGCGAGATCATCGATGTCGCAGGTTACGTCACCACCGATGTCAGGTCCTACAACCTGCTCGGCAGTGCGATTTCCATGTTCCTGCATCCCGGTAAGACCACGGTCTACAGCTGCAGCGGCCCCATTGCGGGCGATATCAACTACGAATCCGGCGGCCTCTGGCTGTGCTACGAGGATCCGGAAGGCTGGGCCAATCTGATGTCCATGGTCGATGCGGGCGAAGATCCCTCTTCGGTGTCGTACGGGGTCGAATAGGTCCTGCGAACCGCTCTCTGGGAAGGCGCTTCGTTTTCCGGTCTAAGGATTTCGTGCGAAAGCCGGGACTATCGGATTTTCGGTTATTCTTGCCACCCGCGGCCTACAGGTCGCGGGTGGTTCCTTTATGGAGGGGTTAAACGTGCTATCGTGTCTTCCGTACGAATATCCGATCCCTCGAGGAGGGGAATATGACCAAGATGAAGAAGCTGCTTGCCGGGGTGTTCTGCCTGGCGGCACTGTGCTTCGCGCTTACGGGCTGTTCGAGCAGCGCGCCTGCCGCCGAGGAGGAGAAGCTTCCCGAGGCGGAAGAGCCCACGGTGGAAATCCAGAAGGAAACCGAACCCTTCTACGTGCTGGTGGTGGGCAACGATTCCCGTACGGGAACCGTGGACATCAGCAAGCAGATGTTCGCTGATGGCTTGGGCAGGTCCGACACCATCATGCTGGTGCGCGTCGACCCCGTGACCTATGACATCTGCATCATCACCATCCCGCGCGATACCGCTGCGGACGTGAACGGCCAGACCCAGAAGATCAACGACGCGTATCGCCAGGGCGGCATCTCGGCGCTTGCGGACCAGGTGACCCAGCTCACCGGTGTGACCCCCAAGTACTATCTCGACCTGGGCTTTGTCACCTTCGAGGACTTCATCGATGCTTGCGGCGGTGTTGATGTGAACGTTCCCGTTGCAGTGACCTTGCAGGACATCGTTGCAGGTGGAGACCAGATCACTGTCGGTACGGGCGAGCAGACCCTCGATGGCGTGCAGGCGCTTGTGTTCACCCGCGCACGTCATGAGTATGGCGACAACGTGGATGCCTGCCGTCAGATCCAGGACCGCCAGGTGGTGGAAAGCCTGATCAACAAGGTGCTGTCCGATACCGGCAATACATCCACCTATACCAAGGCGCTTTCCGAATTCGCCGATACCGACTGGGATGGCGCGAGCATGGCCGCCTTGGTCGAGGATTTCGTGGCGCATTCCGATCAGGTGGTCATCCGTTCGGGCACGGGTCCCTATGCCGGCGACATCGATCCTACGGTCGACATGTGGCTCGCATACCGCGATGAGGCCACGTGGGCTTCGGTGATCGAGGCTGCCGAAAACGGCGGCGATCTGAATGCGGTCGTCCCCCTGCCGGAGGTGTATCCCGCGGCATAGCGGCTTTCGCCAACAAGGATATCGAATGCGAAGCGGACCCCGAGGGGTCCGCTTTTCTGTGGCTCGGCAATGGGTGCGGCGGGGCTTTGCGCCGCAGGCCCCAGGGGCCTTGGCTGCATGTCCTAGTTGAGGCGCCTGCAGCTGTCGTGGGCCCCGGGATGGCTTGCGAGGGGTTTTGGTCGCTGCGATCCGGGCCTGCGATCGCAGCGGTTCGTGCACTACCTGCCGTCGAAGGCGGCTTCGACCTTCTGGGCGGTCTTCTTCCAGGTGAACAATTCCTCGGTGCGCTGCCGTGCGTTTTGGCCGAGCGAGCGGCAAAGGTTGCGGTCTTCTTCCAGTTCGCGTATCGCCTGCGCGATCTCCCGGGGGTCCGCAGAGGGGATGACCCTGCCGTATTCGGGGGAGGGGACCAGCTCGTCGACGCCTCCCACGTCGGTGGTGATAAGCGCCAAGCCGCAGCTTGCCGCTTCTAAAAGCGAGGTGGAGAAGCCTTCCGAACGAGTGGGCATGCAGAAGGCGTCGCACTGGAGAAGGAGTGCAGCCACGTCTTCGGGGCGAAGCGCGCCCAACAGGTGCAGGTTGGGCGTCTTGCCCGATTCCAGCTGTTCGCGGAGGGCGCCATCGCCAGCGATCAGTACGTGCACTTCGGTGCCGTTCAGTAAGCGGGCCGCCTCTGCCAGTTGCGATACGCCCTTTTCCGGGGCGAGCCTTCCGGTGAATGCCACGAGGAAAGCGTCTTGGCCAAGCCCCAACTGCGTCCTGAAATCGCGATTCGAGGTGGATTCGCGGAATGCGCGCGCATCGATGGAGTTATTCAGCACCCCTTCGCCTTCGATTCCGAAATGACGGACCCAGGCGAGGGATTTCGCGGACACGCAGAAGCAGCGGAAGGGGCGTCGCTTCGCCAGGAAGGTCATGGCGTGCTCGACAGCCTGGATGGCGATGTCTGCGAGGGGGCTGCCGACGGTAAGGTGCGCCGAACCGTGATCGATCAGAATGGGCGTGCAACCCAGTTCCTGCGCAAAGCGGATTCCCATGAGGGAAAGCGGGTAGAAGCGCGTGTTCACGATTACCCGGCCGATGCCCGCTTCCCGTAGCTCTTCCCAGATGCTTGCGGCTTGCGCGGTGCTTCGGGTGATGGGAAAGCGTCCGCCCATCGCCTTTTTGCAGGGTAGCCTGAAGATGCGGATCGGGCCCTCGCATTCGCGTTCGGGTGCGTCTTCGGTGTTGTTGGTGACGATGACCACGTTGTTTCCCAGTGCGGCAAGCTCGCGCGCGAGATTGCCCGTGTATTTTTCCACGCCTCCCATGTGGGGGAAATAGAGTGCGGAGAATATGCAATAGGTGTTGTTCATGGTGCGAGTATATCAAACTGATAGAATAGCCCGATACGGCCGCGGTCCTGCCGCAGGCCCGTGTTCTATCGGAAAAGGAACGGACGGGGTACATGCAGAGCAAGATTCTCGCGATCATCCCTGCGTATAACGAGCAGGAAAACATCGTGAGCACGATCGAGGACCTGCGCAAGAACGCGCCATGGGTCGATTACGTGATCGTCAACGATGGTTCCAAGGATCGCACCGAGGCCATCTGCAGGGAACGCGGATACAACATCATCTCCCTGCCGGCGAACCTGGGCCTTGCCGGCGCCTTTCAGACCGGCATGAAATACGCCTTGCGCCATCATTACGAATACGCCTTGCAGTTCGATGCGGACGGCCAGCATTCCGCCGCCTTCATCGGCGATATGCTCGAAGCCGCGCAAAGGCATGATTGGGAAGTGGTGATCGGATCGCGCTTCGCGGCGACGAAGAAGCCGCTTTCCCCCCGCATGGCGGGATCGCGCCTGATCACCGCGATGATACGCTTGACCACGGGCAGGAAGATCCAGGACCCCACTTCTGGCATGAGGCTGTTCGGCAAGCGCATGATTCCCATCTTCGCCGAAGAGCTCGATTACGGCCCGGAGCCCGATACCATCTCGCTGCTCATGCGCAAAGGGGTGCGCGTGGGGGAAGTGCAGGTGGAAATGCGCGAGCGCGTCGCGGGCGAAAGCTATCTGAACTTCACCAAATCGGTTTCCTATATGCTCCGTACGAGCATCTCCATCCTGCTTGTTCAATGGTTCAGGGGGCGCAGGTAAATGAGCATTCTGTTTCGAATCCTCCTTATCGCGGGAGCGCTGCTTTCCTTCGCGTTCATCCTTACGAAGATCCGCAGGTCCGAAATCAGGATCGCCGACAGCACCTTCTGGTTCCTGTTTGCCCTGGGGATCGTCGTCCTTGCGGTATTTCCCCAGGTGGCGTATGTGTTCTGCGACATCCTGAACATCGAGTCGCCCGTGAACTTCGTCTATCTGGTGATCATCGCCATCCTGGTCATCCGGCACTTCATGACGACGGTGGAAATCGCGCATCTGCGAAGCAAGCTCACGTCGCTTGTGCAGGAAGAGGGCCTGGAAAGGCACGAGCGCGAGCAGAAGCGCACCGGAAGGCGGCTGTAGCCCATGCAGTACCAGCCGGAGATACTTGAGCGCTTGCACGGGCAGCTGCTCGGCATCCTGCGCGACATCGATGCGGTTTGCAGGCAGCATGGCATCACCTATTGGCTCGATGGGGGCACGGCTTTGGGGGCCAGGCGCCATGGCGGCTTCATCCCCTGGGATGATGACGTGGATTTGGGGATGCCGCGCGAAGACCATGAGCGCTTCCTGCAGATCGCGCCCGAGGCTTTGGGCGAGGGTTACGTGGTATCGAACCCCCGCAGCAACGAAAGCCAGGCCTCGCTGTTCACGAAGGTGTGGAGGAAAGGCACCGTCTTCGCCACGGAGGAGACGGACGATTCCGGCTTCTACCAGGGTATTTTCGTGGACATCTTTCCCTATGACGTGCTTTCCGCCGACCCTTCGGTTGCCTCCCGGCAGATGTCGGCGTGCCGTAAGCACCAGCTTTCGGCCTATTTGATGCATTCCGGGAACGTGAAGGTCCCTCATAGGGGCGTCCTTGGCGCCCTCGAACGTCTGGCGGGGCATGCAGGGCATCTTGCCTGCAAGCTCACGAGCTCCCATAGCAAGATCGTCAGGGCTTTCTTGGCGGATGCGGCTTTGGGTGCGCAAAATCCCGGAAGCGATCTGATGTGCTCTGCCTACAGCGCCATGGGGGCCTTTCCCGCGGATGTGATGCTGCCTCCCGTCGAGGCGGAGTTCGAAGGCGAGCGCTTCTTCGTTCCCGCTCGGATCGAGCGCTATCTGGAGCTGGCATACGGGGACTGGGACGTGCTCCCTCCCGTTGACGAGCGCGTGAACCACGCGCCCAAGAGGCTTGAATTCGCGGACTGAGAAGGGACCGGAGGAGATTCGATGAAGCAGATGACGATCGAGGACATGAAGCACATCGAGTTGGAGGTGATGGACGAAATCCATCGCATCTGCCGCGATCATGGGCTTCGCTACTACCTGTTCTACGGTTCCCTTCTGGGGGCCGTGCGCCACGGGGGTTTCATCCCCTGGGACGACGATATCGACATCGTGATGATGCGCGAGGATTACGAGGTGCTGATCGAGCATTTCGACGAATGGCGTTCGAGCGACCGCTTTTCGCTCGCCCTGTACAAGGACGGGAAGAATCCCTGCCAGTATGCCAAAGTGGTGGATTCAACCACCCGCGTGCGCGAGACCTTCGCCCGACGCGATTACGGCACCGGCATCTGGGTCGATGTGTTCCCGCTCGATTTCTATGACAGCGCCAATACTGCGTGCAGGAAGAAGATCGACCGCGCCGGATTCATGCGCAGCCTGATCCTCACCAACCCCGACAGGGGCACCACCGAGGTGATACGCCTGGCAAAGAAGCTGGCCTGCCCGCTGGTCGCCAACAAGGATCCCATGAAGTACTGCAAGCGCATGGACGAATCCTGCAAGAAGCTGTGCCCGCAGGGCTCCGATCTGCTGGTATGCGCCATCACCTGCGATTGGGGGGTCCTCTTCCCGGTCGAGCTGTTCGCGCCCGACCCCGTCCCTGTCGCCTTCGAGGATCGCGAGTACCTGACGGTCGCCGAAAAGGAGCGTGCGCTCGAGATCATGTACGGCGATTGGCAGACGCCGCCCCCGCCGGGAAATCGGGAGATGCATACCATGGGTGCATATTATCTGTAACCGCTTGCATAGCCCCCGCAACTGTGCGGGGGCTTGCTTATAATTGGCTGCATGGAACAGAACGTAGATATGCAGCGCTGTGAAGCGCGCGAGGTGAAAAAGCGTATCGCCGTGGTGACCTTGGGCGTCAAGCTTGCCGACGAAGTGCGCGGTTATACACGATTCCGCAAGATCGCCCAGCTTTTAGTAGAAGCGGGCTTCGAGGTAGACCTCGTTACCAGCAGCTTCCAGCATTGGGACAAGGCCCATCGCGATGTGACGCGAGAGATATATTCCCAGCTGCCTTATAGGGTGGTTTTCATCGACGAACCCGGTTATTCCCGTAATCTCGATTTGAAGCGCATTGCCAGCCATCGTGTTGCCGCGAAGAATCTCGAGGCGCATTTCCAGGCGAACCGCGGCAGGTATTCCCTGATCTATTCCGAGATCCCTCCCAACGACATGGCCCTGTGCTGCGCACGCTTCGCTCAGGAAGAGGGCATCCCCTACGTGGCCGACATCAACGACCTGTGGCCCGAGGCGATGAGGATGGCGATCGATGTTCCCGTGCTGAGCGACATCGCATTCTTCCCCTTCGCGCGGGATGCGAAGAAGGTATACCGGCTGCTCGATGCAGCGGTGGGAACGTCTGACGAATATGCGGCGCGGCCGGGGTTGGACAGGAGCGAGCCCTATCGCCATATCACCGTGTACGTGGGCAACGACCTGGCTGCCTTCGACGAGGGTGCCGCCCGATTCGCCGAAGCGGTATGCAAGCCCGAAGGCGAGTTCTGGGTCACGTATGCCGGAACCCTGGGGAAAAGCTACGATATCGCAACCTTGGTCCGTGCGGGTGCCGCCTTGGACGGGGAATGCCCCGGCCTTCGCGTGAAGATCCTGGGCGACGGTCCCGACAGGGAGTCGTTGGAGGATCTTGCGCGCAGCCTTGGCGCGCCTGTGGATTTTCTGGGCTACCAGGATTACGGGCATATGGCTGCCTGGTTGCGTAAATCCGACATTACGGTGAACTCCCTGGTCAAGCAGGCGCCGCAGTCCATCGTGACGAAGATCGGCGACTACCTTGCGAGCGGCCATCCCATGATCAACACCGGCTCCTCTCCGGAAATGAGGGGGAAGGTGGATTCGGGCGGTTTCGGCGTGAACGTGGAAGCCGAGGATGTCGCGCTTTTGGCGGGCGCCATCAAGGCGCTTGCGGAACAGCCCGGCGCATGCCGCATTATGGGCACGCGGGCGCGCAGGCTCGCAGAATCGCAATTCGATCAGGATGTCGCATATCAAGAGATAGTGAAATTGGTTCAGTCGCTTGTCCGATAGGAGTAGAATCGACGGACTAGTTTCGTAAAAGAGGTAGAAATGACCGCAACCGAATGCACTCAGCGAACCATCGCCTTCTCGCCTCCGGATATCACGGATGCGGAAGTCGAAGCGGTCGCGTGTGCCCTGAAAAGCGGCTGGATCACAACCGGCCCGCGCACAAAGGAGCTCGAAGAACGTCTTCGGGATGCATATTCGTGTGCCGGCGTGGCATGCCTTTCCTCTGCGACCGCAGCATTGGAGTGCGCCCTGCGCGTAATGGGCATCGGCCCCGGCGACGAGGTCATCACCAGCGCATATACCTATACCGCATCGGCATCCGCAATCGTCCATGTGGGGGCAACCCCCGTGCTGTGCGATTGCGCGAAGGATGCCTTCCAAATCGACATCGATGCCATTCCCTCGCTGATCACCCCCAAGACCAAGGCGGTCATCCCCGTCGATGTGGGCGGGCGCATGGTCGATTACGACCGATTGGTCGAAGCGGTGGAATCGAAAAGCGACCTGTTCCGCCCGGCAACGCCCTTGCAGGAAGCCTTTGGGAGGGTGATGATCCTTGCCGACTCCGCCCATGCCCTGGGAGCAAGCTATAAGGGCCGTCCATGCGGCAGCGTGGCGGATTTCACGGCATTCAGCTTCCATGCGGTGAAGAACCTCACCACCGGCGAGGGCGGAGCGCTTGCGTGGCGCAAGTGCGGTTTGGACGATGGGGAGATCTACCGCCAGCTCATGTTGCAGAGCCTTCACGGCCAGAGCAAGGACGCCCTCACCAAATGCAAGGCGGGATCCTGGGAATACGACATCGTCTTTCCAGGCTACAAGTGCAACATGACCGATATCCAGGCAGCCCTGGGCTTGGCCCAGTTCGAACGTTATCCCGCCCTGCTTGCACGCAGGCGCAAGATGATCGAGCATTATGCCGAGCGCTTGGAAGGCCACGGCGTCTCCATCATGCAGCATTACACGGACGATTTCGCCTCCTCGGGGCATTTGATGCTCACCCGTATCGAGGGTGCCGATGGCGAGATGCGCAATCGCGTGATCTGCCGCATGGCGGATATGGGCGTGAGCTGTAATGTTCACTACAAGCCGCTCCCCCTGTTCACGGCGTATCGCAACATGGGCTTCGATCCGAGCGACTTCCCCAATTCCTGCGCACAGTTCGAAAACGAGCTCACCCTGCCGCTCCATACCTTGCTTTCCGACGAGGATGTCGACTACGTTTGCGACTGCTATCTGGCGGCGCTTGGGGAATGCAGGTAGCTTCATGTACCAGCGTTTCGTGAAGCGCCTGTTCGATATCCTTATCGCGCTTTTGGCCATGCCCTTTTTGGGAATCCTCGTGGTGGTGTTGGGGACGATGATTCACCTGGAAGACAAGGGTCCCATCTTCTACAATGCCCCGCGCGTGGGCAAGGGCGGACGCGAGTTCACCATGTTCAAATTCCGCAGCATGAAGGTGAACGCGCCTGACTTGGTGATGGAAGATGGATCCACCTACAATGGTGCCGACGACCCGCGCCTGACGCGCATCGGGGCCTTCATGCGACGCACCAGCCTGGACGAATTCCCCCAGTTCCTGAACGTGCTGAACGGTACCATGAGCGTTATCGGGCCCAGGCCCGACCTGAAGCGCGAGACCGAGTTGTACCAGGGTGACGAGGGCGACAAGCTGCTGGTGAAGCCCGGCATCACCGGGTATGCCGTCGTCTACGGCGGCAGGAATGCCTCCTCGTGGCATGACAGGCTGAAGCTGGACGTCTGGTACGTGCGCAATATCTCCTTCGTTTTGGATGCGAAGGTGCTATTCAAGACCTTCAAGACGGTGTTTACCCAGGAAGGCGTCTATATCGAGAACGAAGCCGGGGCGGCCGCCGCGCGCGATGCCGCCGATCACGGGCTTTCGGAATAATCGGCAAGAACAGTGCAGGCGGCGCCCGAAGGCGCCGCCTTTTCGAAAGGAAGTGGGCATGAACAGCCATTATGACTATCTGATCGTCGGTGCGGGCATCTCTTCGGCGGTATTCGCGCATGAGGCCGCCCAGGTGGGGAAGAGCTGTCTGGTGATCGACCGTCGTCCCCATATCGCAGGTAATGTGTATTGCGAGGAGGTGGAAGGCATCAACGTGCACAAGTACGGCGCTCATATCTTCCACACCTCCATCCGTCGCGTATGGGATTACGTGAACCGTTTCGCCGAGTTCAACAACTACGTGAACAGTCCCGTCGCGCGCTATAAGGACGAGCTGTACAACATGCCCTTCAACATGAACACCTTCAACCGCATGTGGGGCGTGGTTACCCCCGCCGAAGCCCGGGCGAAGATTGCCGAGCAGGTTGCCGCCGAAGGCATCGGCGAGCCCGCCAACCTGGAAGAGCAGGCGCTTTCCCTGGTGGGCAGGGACGTGTACGTGAAGCTGGTGAAGGGCTATACGGAAAAGCAGTGGGGACGCGATTGCAAGGATCTGCCTGCAAGCATCATCAAGCGCCTGCCCTGCCGTTTCCGCTATGACAACAACTACTTCAACGACCGTTGGCAGGGCATTCCCATGGGCGGTTACACCAAGATGGTGCAGGCCATGTTCGGGGATACGGAAATCCTGCTCAACACCGAATACCGCGAATTCATCGCACAGAACCCCGATATCGCCGACCGCGTGATCTATTGCGGGCCCATCGACGAGTTCTACGATTTCAAGCTGGGCACCCTGGAATACCGCAGCCTGCGCTTCGAGAGCGAGGTGCTCGACGAGCAGAACCACCAGGGCAATGCCGTGGTGAACTACACCGAGCGCGAAGTGCCCTACACCCGCATCATCGAGCATAAGCATTTCGAGTACGGCGAGCAGCCCAAGACCGTGATCACGCGCGAGTATCCTGCCGATTGGGCGCCGGGCGACGAGCCTTACTATCCCATCAACGACGAGCGCAACACCAAGCTCTACGAGCAGTATGCGGCGCTTGCCGCCGAAGAGGGCAAGGTGGTCTTCGCCGGCCGTTTGGGCGGATACAAGTATTACGACATGGACAAGGCAATCGATGCGGCCTTTGATCTGGTGGAGCGCGAGCTGGGGGTTACCATCTCCTAGGGTGCGCGAGCCCGATCCTGCAAGCTTGGGCGCGCGTGGGCAACTTTTCCGGCACCCTGCGGCATAATCGGGCTGCGGGGTGCCTTTACGTGTGCGGTCCGCCTTCTGCCTGCGTGCCGTCAGCGCGTTTCCCCAGGCGAATCTTATTTTCGGATAGGTCTCCTCTTTCGAGGGCTTTCGGAATCTTGCAGGCTATTCTCTGCATGGCGGGATTCGGAAGCTGGAAAAAGCGTTACCATAGTTTTTCCGCTTCAAGCAGGAACGAGGAGGCTGTGATGGGTATTCCGGATGTGCGGTTCCAGGTGCTGCGCGAGCTCTCGATGAGCGCCAGCCCCGCCAACCCTCAATTGCTGGCACTTGATCTGGCCCTTCCGAAAATCGAGGTTGCGGCAGAGTTGGACGAGCTGGAAAAGCTGGGATGGATTTTCGGAGGGCGCATCACGAAAGCGGGCGCCCAGGCGCTCGAGCCGTACAAGGTGGACAATGCCATCATCCTCGCAGCGGAATTCAAACCCGATTTCGTGCCCCTTTCCTACGAGAAGCCCCCGTGCCTATTCACGTTCCGTGGCGAGGTGTTGATCGAGCGCTTGATCAGGCAGTTGCGGGAAGCGGGGATCCGCAAGATCTACATCGTGGGCGGCGATAAGGCCGAACAACTTTTCCACTTGGAAAAGGAGTACGGCGTCCAGGTGGTGTTCAACCCCGAATACCAGTCCCGCGGCAGCCATTCTTCTCTGATGGCGGTGCGCAGCCTGCTTTCGAATTCCTACATCTGCGACTCCTGCGATTATTTTTTGCACAATCCTTTCAGGGCCTATGAGCATGAAAGCTACTGTGCCCTGTGCTATTCGAAGGGGGAGACCCCGCGTTATTGCGTCAGGCTCGAACGCGATGGCAGCGTGGCCGATCCCGAACTGGGCGGGGAGGATTCCTGGTGCCTGAAAGGCCAGGTGTTCGCCGCTAGGGAACTGTCGCAGGAACTCAGGCGCGTTCTCAAGGAAGAATATGCCGACCCCCGTACCTGCCCGAAAAGCTGGCTGGAGCTCTTCACCGACCGCTTCGACGAATGCAGGGTCGCGGGTAGGGTCTACGATCCGAATGATGTCTGCAGCCTGAAGAGCATTTCCCAGGCGGCTTCTATCGATCCCGATTTCATGACGAGTGGCAAGTCTCAGATCTTCGACAATATCGTGGACGTGCTGGGTTGCGATAAGTCGGAGATCAGGAACATCTACTCGATCGACCAGGGCCTGACCAACTACTGCTTCCATTTCCAAACCGATGGGGGAGAGTGGACCTACCGCCATCCCGGCGCGGGAAACGACAAGCTGGTCGATTATGCAGCCGAGGTGGAGGCGCAGCAGGTTGCCAAGCGCATCGGCCTCTATGATTCCTTCATCCACGAAGATCCCCATACGGGTTGGATGATCGCGAGATACATCCCGAAGACCCACAAGGTCAACTTCCACAACGAAGCGGCGCTGCAAAACGCCATGAACATAATCAGAATGCTCCATGGGGTATCCGACAAGGTGAGCAGGTCCTTCGATTTCTATGAGGAGGGCTGTCGTTTCTCGAGCGAGCTGCTCGAGAAATCAGACGTCTACCTGCCCGCCTTCAACAAGCTTTCCAATATGGCGGCGCAGGCGAAGGCGATTGCGCAGGTCGATGCGAAAAGCCCTTGTCTCTGCCACAACGATTTTTCCGACACCACGCTGATTATGAGCGAGGATGGCGTGATGAGGTTGGTCGAGTGGGATTACGCCGGTATGTCCGATTACGCGAGCGACTTCGGCACTATGGTGGTTTCCTGCCAGTTGAGCGAGCACGAAGCGCTTCGCGCCCTTGAGTTCTACTTCGGGCGAACCCCTACCCAGGAAGAGGTCTGCCACAACTTCGCTTTCGTGGGCCTTGCCGCTTGGTGCTGGTATGTCTGGTCGCTTTTAAAGGAAGCGGAGGGCGCATACGTGGGGGATTGGCTGTTCGTGTACCACCGTTACGCGAAGGAGTACTTGGCGAAGGCGTCTTGGATCGCCGAGAGCTTGGGTATCGTGTAGAAGGCCGCTGGGCCCGGGTTCTGCGGATGTCCAAATCGTTATCATTCATGTTTCCAAATTAGAATTTTCGGAAAAGTTAAAGGATTTGCCCGTCCGCCCCGTTTTCCGCGCCGTTCGGCTATAGTGTTGTCTTCAAAATTTCCGCCTACGTTTGCGAATGGAGAGGGTATGAGTCCCGACCAAGAATACGTGATGAAGACGATCAAGGCTCGCGATGTGCATTTCGTGCGTTTCTGGTTCACCGACGTAATGGGCAATATGAAGTCCTTTGCGGTCAGCCCCAACGAGCTGGAAAAAGCCTTCGCCGAGGGCATGGGTTTCGACGGAAGCTGCATCGAGGGTTTTTCGAGCGCCCAGGAAAGCGACATGCTGGCTTTCCCCGATGCATCCACTTTCCAGATCCTTCCCTGGAGGCCCAATTCCAATTCCGTCGCCCGTATGTTCTGCAGCATCCGCACGCCTGAAGGGAAACCCTTCTCGGGCGATTCCAAGCGCGTGCTCGCCAAGGCAGTCGAGCATGCTGCGAACATGGGCTATGAAGTGAATATCGGTCCCGAGGTGGAATATTTCTACTTCAGGGATTCTTCCAGCCCCGAGCCGCTCGACCACGGCAGCTACTTCGACCTGATGTCGCTCGATTCCGCCACCGACCTGCGCCGCGACACGGTGCTGGCATTGGAGCATATGGGCATCCCCGTTGAGTACAGCCACCACGAGACCGGCCCCAGCCAGAACGAAGTCGACCTGCGCTATTCGGATGTCATGTCCATGGCCGATGCGGTGATGACCTACAAGCTCGTGGTTAAGGAAATCGCCGCGCTGCATGGAGTGTATGCCAGCTTCATGCCCAAGCCCATCACCGGCCAGCCCGGCAGCGGCATGCACCTGCATATCAGCCTGTTCGACGAAATGGGCAACAACGCCTTCTTCGACGAGGGCGATCCTTCGGGAAGTAACCTTTCCCAGACTGCGAAGTACTTCATCGCCGGCCTTTTGAAGTACGCGCCCGAATTCAGCCTGCTCACCAATCAGTATGTGAATTCCTACAAGCGCCTGATCGGCGGCCAGGCGGCGCCATACAGCCTGACTTGGGGGCATAGGAACCGATCGACCCTGGTGCGCATTCCCAGCTACCGCCCGAAGGACGAGGGTGCATGCCGTATCGAGTTGCGCAATCCCGATCCTGCCTGCAACCCCTATCTGGCCTTCGCGGCGGTGGTTACTGCGGGCTTGAAGGGTATCGAGGACAAGTTGGAGCTTCGCGAGCCTTCCGATGGCGTCGACCTGGCCAAGCTGAGCGTCCAGGAAATGAAGGCGGCGGGCTTCGGCATGCTTCCCAGGGACCTGGGAAGCGCCACCGAAATCTTCGCCGAATCCCAGCTGATGCGCGACCTTCTGGGCGACCACATCCATTCCTACCTGGTCGATCAGAAACGCAGGGAATGGAACGAGTACCTGGGTCAGGTTTCCGAATGGGAGCTCTCGCGTTTCCTGGAGAGGCTGTAGGGGGTGCATCATGCAGCGTAAGCAAGTGCTGTTCATCGCGGATAGCCTGGATAACGCGCATAAGTTCCAGCAGATCCTTTCCGCGATGGACGTGGATGTGTCTGCGGGGTCGAGCCTGCAGTTCAAGAAGCTCCTTTCCCAGAAGGGCGATGTCGATCTGGTCATCCTGGAGGTGCGCGGGGATGTTTCCGCAGAGCTCGCCAACGCCGAGCAGCTGCTCGTCGAGGCGGGCGGCGTGAACCTGCTGGTTATCATCGACGAGTCCATGCTCTCCGAATTCCGCCTGCCCATGCAGGTGAAGGCCGACTTCGTGGTGCGCGGCGCGGGCAGCGAGGAATGCTCGGCGCGCATCCGCCAGCTGATCTGGCCTGGAAACGAGAACAGCTCCTCCGATTTCCTGACGATTGACAATATGACCCTGAACCTGGCGACCTATCAGGTCCATGTGAACGGCGAGCCTTTGGATCTTACCTATCTGGAATACGCCCTGCTGGCCTTTCTCGTCACGCATCCGGGACGCACTTATTCCCGCGACGCCCTGCTGCGCCGCGTCTGGGGCTTCGACTACTACGGTGGCAGCCGTACGGTCGACGTTCACGTGCGTCGCGTGCGCGCGAAGCTGGGCCCCGAGTTGGCGCAGCATCTGGAAACCGTGCGCGGGGTGGGTTACCTTTGGAGTAACTAAGAGCTATCCGGGCTGATTCCGAGGAGGACATTTGGCAACCGTTTATGAAGGGCGCATCCTGACCGTCGATGCGATCGATTCCGTCGCCCGTTTCCTTGTCGAGGAAAAGGGGCTGATCGCATACGTGGGCAACGACCTTCCCGAAAAATATGGGAATTGCGAACGGGTCGATCTGGGCGACGATGTGCTGGCGCCGGCTTTCGTGGACACGCATGCCCATCTGGACATGCAGGCCCTGGTGGGCGAATTCACGTCGGCTTCGGAGGCTAGGACCATTTCCGAGGTCCTGGACTGCGTACGCTCGTGCGCCCAGGCGGGCCGGATGCCCGTGGCAGCGGTCTTCGGCGCGTCCGATCATCTGCTGGAAGAAGGACGCCTTCCCAACAAGGCGGAAATGGATTTGGCCTGCCCCGAAAGGCCCGCGATGGTCATCCGCTACGACGGCCATGCCTGTGTTGCGAATACGAAGCTGATCGAGGCGATCGGCGCAGGTGCGGGCGATCTCGACGGATTCCATGGGGAAAGCGGCTTCCTTGAGGGCGAGGCCTTTGCCGGGGCCCTGCGCCTGGCACGGGAATCGGTTTCCCAGTCGGTGTTTTTGGGTGGTATCCAGGATGCGATCGACCGCTACGCGGCGCATGGCTTCTGCCTCGCGGGCAATTCGACCGGCCTCGGGATGAAATGGAATGCCGATATCTCGTTTGCGCGCTGGATTGCGAAGTCCTTGAAGGGCGGCTTCCAGCTGCGTGTTTGGCCGCAGTCCCAGCGCCCCGCCGTTGCCCTGAAGAGTAAGATCGCCAGGGTGGGAGGCTGCTTCGAGCCTGCCTTGGATGGCACCTTCGGCGGCCGTGACGCCGCCCTGCGCGTTCCGTATTGCGGGGATGGCGGGAACAAGGGATGTCTTCGCTTATCGGACGAGCAGGTGGAGGAATTCTGTTTCCAGGCCCACAACCATAAGCTGCAGGTGGCCCTGCATGCCGTAGGCGATGCCGCCTTCGACCAGGCGGCGAGGTGCCTCGCCCGTACGATCGACCGCAGCTTCAAGGAAGCCCATCGCCACGGCATCATCCATGCCTGCCTTCCCACCGAAGAAGGCCTGGACCTGTGCGCCCGTTACGGTTTCCATTTGATGATGCAGCCTTCCTTCATTGCGAGGGAGCAGGAGCCTGCTGGCTATCTGCGAACCGTCTTGGGAGAAAGCCGCGCACGCGGCTTCATGCCCCTGCGGACCATCTGGGACAAGGGGATCTCCGTTTCCGCGGGATCCGATGCACCGTGCACACAGCCCGATGCCATCGAGTGGATGTACCGGGCCTGCAACCATCCCGAGCCCGGCCAGAGCCTGACCGCGCGCGAGGCATTGCGCATGTGCACCATAAACGGCGCCTGGGTGACTTACGACGAAGACGAGTTCGGGTCGCTCGAGGAGGGGAAGGTTGCAAGCATGGTGCGTCTTTCGGCAAACCCCTACGAGGTGCCCGCAAGCGAGCTTCGCAGCATCCGGGTGAAGCAGACCATCCTGTACGGCAAGCCCTACGCGCCCGTGCGCTTGAATCCCGCATCGGTGATGGCGAAGGGCCTGCTCACCTACGGATACTGCTAGGAGGCCCGCGCGGCAAGGATTGGGCCGATGTGCGGATGGGCGCCCCTGCGGGGGCGTCTTTGCATGCAGTCCCGAAAAGGGGACGGCGTTATGGCATCTTCTCGGACGGACGGGGCGATGCTTTCCGCTTTGCTATACTTCGAAAGGTTGAATGGATTCGAAAGAAGGCGACGGACATGCCCAAGACCATAGCAGTTATCGACGGTAATTCGCTGATGCATCGTGCGTACCATGCGGTGCCCCCGACCATGAATGCGGCGGATGGCACGCCTACCCACGCCGTCTTCGGCTTCCTTTCCATGCTCCTGAAATTCATCGACGTGGCGTCTCCGGACGCCATCGTGTGCGCATTCGATGCGGGCAAACCCGCATTCCGCATCGAGGCGATGGAAGAATACAAGGCCCAGCGCCCGCCTATGGACGACGATCTGCGCGTGCAGTTCCCGCTCATCGAGGGCCTGCTGGAATCGATGGGCATCCCCGTGGTGAAGGTTCCGGGTTGGGAAGGCGACGATATCCTGGGCACCGTTGCCGCGCGGGCGGAAGCGCTCGGCTGCGATGTTCTGCTGGTGACCGGCGACAAGGATGCCTGCCAGCTTGCGAGCGAGCATACGCGCATCTTCACTACGAAGAAGGGCATCAGCGACGTGGTGGTGTTCGATCCTGCGATGGTCGAGGAAAAATACGGGGTGGCTCCCGCGCAGATCCCCGATTTCCTGGGCTTGATGGGCGACTCGTCCGACAATATCCCCGGCGTTCCCGGTATCGGGCAGAAGACCGCCGCAAAGCTGCTCCAGCGATTCGGCAGCATGGAGGGCATCTACCAGAATCTGGACCAGCTGAAGGGCAAGCAGTTGGAAAACCTGCAGAACAACCGCGACGTGGCCTTTCTTTCGCGTGATGTCGCCACCATCGTGCGCGACCTTGATTTCCCGCTTGAGCTGGAATCCCTTTCCTTCCCCTCGTATCAGGCGGAAGCGGTGGCAGAGGCTTTCGGGAAGCTGGGCATGAACCTTCATCTGAGCAAGGTGCTCTCTCTGATCGGGGGCAGCGCCCCCGCGTCTTCCGCCCAGGCGCGTTTCGAGGCAATCGAGCCCCTCGAAGGGGAGGGTGCGCTCGAGGCGATCGGGCAGATGCTGGAAGCTGCCGAAGAGGAGCGCCCTTTGGGTTTAGCTGTGCGCAAGCCCAGCCAGGAATCCCTATTCGGGGCGGCTATCAGCCTTGCGCTTTCCGATGGCGAGCGAGTTGCCCTCGTCGATGGGGACTGCGCCTTGGAAACCCTGAAGCGCCTCGTGGTCGGGCAGGTGCCCTTCGCGGTGCTCGATGCCAAGGCCGCCTTCCAGGTGCTCTATCCTGCTGACGCCTCCCTCGAAGCCCATATCACCGCCGATCAGATGGATGGGGCCCAGGTGTTCGACATCCAGCTTGCCGCTTATGTGCTGGACAGCTCGGTTTCGGATTACTCTCTTCAGATGCTGATGGAACGCGAGTTGGGTTGCGTCCCCGACTGCGCCGATGGCGAGCAGCCCGGCATCGCGCTCGAGGCCCAGGCCGCTTTCGAGCTGTTCGGTTCCCTGGTCGATAAGCTGGAAGCCGACGGCACGACCGACGTGTACCGCGATATCGATCTGCCCCTGGTTTCCGTGTTGGTGCAGATGGAGCGCACGGGCGCGGCATTGGATGTCGAATGCCTGGAGCGCATCGGCGCCGAGACCGCAGCGGATCTGGACCATTTGGTGGCGCAGATCTACCAGGAGGCGGGCTGCGAGTTCAACGTGGATTCCCCCAAGCAGGTGGGGCATGTGCTCTTCGAGGTGATCGGCCTCAAGCCCCTGAAGAAGACGAGCCGCGGTTATTCCACCGATGCCAAGGTGCTGACCGAGCTTGCGAAGGGGCATGTGCTGCCTGGGCTCATCCTGAAATACCGCGAGTTGGCCAAGATCAAGGGAACCTATATCGACGCCCTGCCGAAGCTGCGCCGCGGAGACGGTAGGCTCCATACTACTTTCAACGAGACGGTGACGGCGACCGGGCGCCTTTCGTCTTCCAATCCCAACCTGCAGAACATTCCCGTGCGCACTGATTTCGGGCGCCGCATCAGGGAATGCTTCGTGCCCTTCGAGCGCGACCATGTGTTCATGTCCGCGGACTATTCGCAGATCGAGCTGCGCCTGCTCGCGCATCTTTCCCAGGACGAGCACCTGATCGCGGCATTCAATTCGGGTGCCGACTTCCATGCCGCCACCGCATCGCGCGTGTTCGGCGTCCCCGTGGACCAGGTGACGCCCCAGCTGCGCAGCCGCGCCAAGGCGGTGAACTTCGGCATCGTCTACGGACAGCAGGCATTCGGCTTGGGCCAGACGCTCGACATCCCCTTCGGCGAGGCGCAGGCGCTGATCGACCAGTACTTCTGCGCGTATCCCGATGTGAGGCGTTACCTGGACGAAGTGGTCCGGGATGCCAAGGAGGGTTCGTTCGCCCAGACCATGTTCGGCAGGAAGCGCCATATCCCCGAACTGAAGGTGAAGAACGCCCAGAAGCGCGCATTCGGAGAGCGCACGGCAATGAACCATCCCATGCAGGGTAGCGCGGCCGACATCATCAAGAAGGCGATGGTGGAAGTGCAGCGCAGGTTGCGCCGTGAATTCCCGGAAGCGAAGCTGATGATCCAGGTCCACGACGAACTGGACCTTTCGGTTCCCGCCGACCAGGCCCAGCAGGTTGCAGCCATGCTCTGCGAGGTCATGGAGAACGTGGTTTCCCTGAGGGTGCCCCTGTCGGTCGATGCGTCCTGGGGCGACAATTGGGCGCAGGCGCACTAGCGAAAACGGCAGCACCCGGGCGGTCGGAGGCTGCATCGTTTCGGATGGACGGGACTGTGCGGTTGCCGGCTGCCGTTAGGCGGCTTTGCGACAGGGTAGGAGCGGGTTCGTGCGGGTGCGTGAAGGCGCGTTAGATGGGTTCCGCCCGAGAAAGGCAGTTCTGTCTGAAACGTGGAGGTTTCATAAAGCCCCGCCGTTTGCCGGATTATTTTCGTCGGGCGCTCTGCTGGTGTGATAGTATGCCGAAGGATAGCGTGAAAGCGTTGTCTATAGCCCACATGTTGTATGCGAACCCAACGCATACTCAATACTTCGAACCAGATTTCTTGACGTCCGGATTTCTGGTCGATACAATATCGCCTTGCGTTTTAACACTTTCAAGGAGTATTTGACATGTACGCAATCGTAAAAACCGGTGGCAAGCAGTACAAGGTTGCTGCTGGCGACATCATCGCAATCGAAAAGCTGGAAGCCGCTGAAGGTGAAAAGGTCGAGCTTCCCGTTATCTGCGTAGTTGACGGCGAAAAGGTCGAGGCAGATCCCGAGAAGGCTGCTGCAACCAAGGTTGTCGCTACCGTTCTGTCCCAGTTCAAGGGTAAGAAGCAGCTGGTCTTCAAGTTCAAGAAGCGCAAGAACTACAAGAAGCTGCGTGGTCATCGCCAGAACCTGACTCGCGTACAGATCGAGTCCGTGGGCTAAGTAGAAAGAGGGAGTGATTCAGAATGGCACATAAGAAGGGTCTAGGCTCCACTCGCAACGGTCGCGACTCTCGCGCACAGCGTCTGGGCTGCAAGAAGTTCGCAGGTGAAGTCGTAAAGGCTGGCAACATCCTGGTTCGTCAGCGCGGCACCCACTTCCACCCCGGCGTAAACGTCGGCCGTGGCAAGGATGACACCCTGTTCGCACTGACCGACGGTGTTGTTGAGTACACCAAGGGCGTGCGTCGTAAGGTGCATGTTCGTCCTCAGGCATAAGGTGCCCACCTTATAAACTTGAATCGCAAAGCCCTCTGCACGCAGAGGGCTTTTCTTGTAGAAACGGGTTCGAATGTTCATCGATAAAGTACATATCCACGTGAAGGGCGGCGACGGCGGTGCCGGTTGCATGAGCTTCCGCCGCGAAGCGCACGTACCCAAAGGCGGTCCCGATGGAGGCGACGGCGGCCACGGCGGCAATGTCGTGGTGAAGGCGGACGCGGGCGTCTCGTCTTTGATCGACTACCGCTTCAAGCACCACTTCAAGGCCCAGCGCGGCACCCATGGCAAGGGCTCCAAGATGCATGGCGCTAGGGGCGAGGATCTTATTCTGCGCGTTCCTGTGGGCACGGTGGTGCGCGAATACTATGAGGAAACCAAGGAAGTCTCCGACGAGATCCTGGCAGACCTGGTGTGCGATGGCGACGCGGTCGTGGTTGCCCAGGGCGGCTATGGCGGTCGCGGCAATACCCACTTCGTCACCCCCACCAGGCGCGCTCCCGCCTTCGCGGAACTGGGCGAGCCCGCCCATGAGGGCTGGATCGAGCTGGAAATGAAGCTCATGGCCGATGCGGCGCTGGTCGGCGTCCCCTCCGCCGGTAAGAGCTCCATCATCTCGCGCGTGAGCGCGGCAAAACCCAAGATCGCCGACTATCCCTTCACCACCCTGGTGCCCAACCTGGGCGTGGTGCGTACCGACGATTACGACTATGTCATCGCGGACGTTCCCGGCCTCATTGAAGGCGCTTCCCAGGGCAAGGGCCTGGGCCATGAGTTTTTGCGCCATGTCGAGCGCACGGCGATCATCGTGCATGTGGTCGACATGTCCGGCGGTTTCGAAGGCCGCGACCCGGTGGAGGACTACCGCATCATCAAGCGCGAGCTCGAGCTGTATGACCCCGAATTCGCCAAGCGCCCCTGCGTCGTGGTTGCGAACAAGGTGGACTGCCCGGGTGTGGAAGATGCCATCGAGCGTCTGGCGCAGGAAGTGAGGAAGGACAGCCTGGAAGCTGCGGGCGGCGACGAATTCGCCGAAAGCCCCATCGATCCCAAGCTGTATCTGACCAGCGCGGTGACCGGCCAGGGCATCAAGCAGCTGGAAGCGGCCGTGGGTGCCAAGGTGCATGCCCTGCGCGAGGCTGCGCGCGATGCGGAAGCGGCCCAGCCCCATTACGACCATGTGTGGGAACGCCGCCGTCAGGAGCGCGAGAAGGCCTTCAAGGTCGTGCGCCTTTCCGAAGATGTCTTCCGCGTGGTGGGTACCCAGGTGGAACGCATGGTCGTCCAGTGCGACTGGGAAAACGAAGAGGCCATCGCATTCCTGCAGCATCGCCTGAAGCGAATCGGCGTCGATGCCGCCTTGGAAGCCGCTGGCGCTTGCGATGGCGACGAGATCCGCATCGTCGGCCGCTCTTTCGAGTATGATTCTTCTCGTCAGCGTGAGGACATCTATTCTGGATTGGACATCTGATAATGGCACGTGCATCCCGTACTCTGGTTGTGAAGATCGGTTCTTCCACCCTTATCGACAAGAAGGGGAGGCTGGACCGCCAATACCTGCATAATCTGGCCCGTCAGCTCGAGGAGCTGCGCGAGATGGGCTGGGCGCCGATCGTGGTTTCGTCCGGCGCTATCGCCGTCGGCTTGAACGAGCTGGGCATCAAGGAGCGTCCCCATGACGTTCCGAGCCTGCAGGCCGCCGCATCGGTAGGGCAGGGGGTTTTGTCCACCGCCTATGCCGAAATCTTCGAAGAGTATGGGATGCTCACTTCCGTTGTGCTTCTGACCAGGCACGATACCGCGAGCCGCCATGCATACCTGCATGCGCGCGATGCCCTGAACAGGCTTCTGGATTTCGGCGTGGTGCCCATCGTGAACGAGAACGACACCACTTCGGTCGAGGAAATCAAATTCGGCGACAACGATACGCTCTCGGCGATCGTCGCCTGCCTGGTGAAGGCCGACCATAGCGTTATCTTCAGCGATGTGAAGGGCCTCTACGACGCCAACCCCAACGACAATCCCCAGGCCAAGCTGATCAGTCGTGTGGATAGGGTGACCGAAGACATCATGGGCGTTGCAGGCGGCGTGGGCTCCAAGGTGGGCAGCGGCGGCATGGTCACTAAGATCAGGGCCGCACGCGTGCTCATGGTCGCGGGCATCCCGCTCACCGTATGCGAGGGCCACGAGCCCGATGCCCTGGTGCGCATCGCGAAGGGCGAGCCGGTGGGAACCCTGTTCAGCGCCAGCTTCAAGCCGCATGAGATCACGGGCTACAAGCTGTGGATCGCCTTGGGCGACTCCGCGAAAGGCAGCATCGTGGTCGACGACGGGGCCAAGATGGCGCTCAAGGAACGCGGCAAATCCCTGTTGTGCGTGGGTGTTTCGAGCGTTCAGGGCTTTTTCGAAGCTGGGGATATCGTGGACATCCGCGACCTTTCCGGGCACCTGTTCGCGCGCGGCAAGGTGAACGCGAGCGCGGACGAAATCGATCTGGCCCGTGGTTATTCCACTCAGCAGATGCGCCGCAACCGCCTGCTTGCCGGCATGGCCGACAAGCCGATCATCCACCGCGACGAGTTGGTGGTGTTCGACTGATGGCCCTGCCTTCTCAAGACTCTTCCCAGGACGCCCGTAACGGGGCGTCCTGCGTATCTGCACCCCAAAGCGTATGCCATCGCTTCGACCGGCTGGGTTTCGACCAGCCCGAGCGCACTTTCCGCCTGGGGATCATGGGCGGCACCTTCGATCCCATTCATATCGGGCATCTTTCCTGCGCCGAGCAGGCCAGGGTGGCATTCGGTTTGGATGCGGTGGTGTTCATGCCTGCGGGCACGCCGGTGTTCAAGTTGAACCAGCGGATCACCGATGCGCAGGCGCGCTTGGATATGTGCCGCCTGGCAACGGCGAGCAACCCCTTTTTCGATGTGAGCCCGCTCGAGGTGGAGCGCGAGGGCAATACCTATACCGTCGACACGCTCTGCCAGCTGAGAGCTTACTATCCACCCAATGTGGAGCTGTACTTCATCACTGGCGCCGATGCGGTGCTGAGCATCGTGAAATGGCGCGACTCTGAAAGGATCGCCGATCTGGCGCATCTGATCGCGGTGACGCGCCCGGGCGCCCACATCAGCGACGCATTCAAAAGCGACATGGCGGAAATGACCCGATTCGATATCAACTATCTGGAAGTGCCCGCGCTTTCCATTTCGTCGAGCATGCTCAGGCGTTTCGTGCGCGAGGGCAATTCCATCCGCTATCTGGTAACCTACAACGTCTTCGACTACATCTGCAGGCACGGGCTGTATTCCCAAGCCGGCGGGGGAGGGGAATGAGATGACCGATTGCAACTTCGATCAGGCCGAATGGACGGCTGATCCTTTCTGCAAGAAGAACTACAAGCAGATGCGCAAGCAGCTGAAGCAGCGCCTTTCGGCGCATCGCTACAAGCATTCTCTGGGCGTGGCGAAGACCTCGAAGAGGATTGCGGAAGCCTATGGCCTCGACGCGAAGAAGGCCCGCATGGCCGGTCTGCTCCACGACTGGGATAAATGCCGCGATGACGAGGCGATGCGCAGGCATGCACGCTCGCTCGAGTTGGATATCGACCCGTACATCATCGAGGAGATGCCCTGGTTGCTCCATGGTCCCACGGCCGCTGCGGTGCTTGCCAAGGAGCATCCCGAGTTCGGCCCTGACGTGTTCCAGGCGATCGCGCGCCATACATCGGGCGCGGCGGATATGTCCGATCTTGATTGCGTGGTGTACACCGCGGACCTGATCGAGCCGGGTCGCGATTTCGGGAAGGGATCCGGCCTCGACGAGCTCCGCGCCTGCGTAGGGGAGGTGCCCCTGCAGGAGCTGTATTTCAGGGCATTCAAGCTCACCTTCCATTCGCTCATCGAGCGCAGCAAGCCCTTATTCCCGGGTACCTGCGAGATTTTCAACGCCTTGTGCGCGCAGCATGCCGAAAGGGAAGCCGAGCAGGCGGCCCTGGGGGAATAGGCCTGGCAGTGTTGGTTCATCGGGTTACCTGCAAGGACATCGACCGCAAACGAAAACGGGAGCCGATACGGCTCCCGTTCCATGTTCCAAGCGGATATGCGTCCGCATCCGCAGGATGCCGGTGCACTATCGCCTTTGCTAGTCCTGCTTTTCGCCCAGGATCTTGGCGATGCGGTCGGAATATTCCACGTCGGTGATGCCCGCTTCCTTCAGGTCGATGATGGGGGTGTCGTTCCACAGGGTTTCCAGGCGGTAGAAGTCGCGGGCTTCGGGCTGGAAGACGTGCACGATCATGAAGCCGTAGTCCAAAAGCGCCCAAGTACCGTCGTTCAGGCCCTCGCGATGGATGGGCTTGAGGTCGGTCTGAACGCGCACCTGCTCTTCGATCTCTTCGATGATGGCGGCAACCTGGCGGTTGTTCACTGCAGTGGAGATGACGAAGAAGTCGGTGGAGGAAACGACCTCGCCTACTTCCTGCACCATGATGTCGCTTGCCTTCTTGGAGTCGGCGGCCTTTGCGGCGATAAGCGCGCACTTGCGGGCGGTTTCCATGTCTACCATGATCTTTCCGGACACTTTATCTCCTTATTGTCTGTTTGCTGTCGTATCGAAGCGCCCCGAGGGCGCGATGTTCCCCGTTCGGAATCGCAGCAGATAATCTTACTTCACACGGGGCGGCGAAGAATCGTTTCGGCAAAAACTGCACAGAAGCAGTGGGGGTGGGGGCACAGTCCGCCCGATTTCCGCTTCTTCGGTGCGCGAGGCATGCCTTCCGTACCGGCGGGGTATGGGCCGCCTTGCTTTCGGCAGCGTACCCGACCGTGTTGCGGTTGTGGCGGCGCAGGGCGCGGCCGCCACGTCGATGGGGTCCAGCTGTCTACATCCGCTTGAAGATGCTCACCAGCTCGTTGTGGTAGGTCTGGGGGAACAGGTCCACAGGCACAGCCTTGGCGAGCGTATAGCCGCAGGCTTCCAACCTGGCGACATCGCGTGCCCATGTGGTGGGGTTGCAGCTGATGTAGGCGACGCGTTCCGGTGCGGCGTTGGCGATGTCTTGGGCGACGCCGTCCGCCAAGCCGGTGCGGGGCGGATCCACCACGAGCGCGTCCAGGTGCCCCAGTTCGGGCAGGGCGCGGGCGCTGTCATCGCCGATGACGTCAACCCAGGCATCGTTGTTGTCGGCGTTGCGGCGCAGGTCGCGCACGCTCGATGCGGCGCATTCCACGCCGATCACCTCGCCGGCGATCTGCTCCATGGGCAGGGTGAAGGTTCCCACGCCGCAGTACAGGTCGGCCACGCGGGAGCATTCGTCCAGGCCGAGCCCTTCGATGGCGGTGCGCACCAGGGTTTCCGCCTGCGCGGTGTTCACCTGGAAGAAGCTGGGGGCGCTTACCATATAGCGGATGCCGCACAGGTCTTCTTCCCAGAAGCCCTTGCCGTGCAACCGTTCGACCCGCTTGACCTTGCGCTCCTTGCCGGGGTCGGCGATGACGTGGACGATGCTGGTGGCCTTGAGCGCGCTGGAAAGCACCTTGACCGCAGCCTGGCGGGGGAAGTGCCCAGGTTTGGTCCACAGCGCGATCTCCGTGCTCTTCGTGCGCACGCTGGTGCGCACGCCGACGCGGAACAGGCCCAAATCGAGGCCGCCGTTCGCGGTTCCTGCTCCCTGGAGGAAGCGCAGCGCACCCGCCAGCTTCTTCGGGGCTGCCTGGATGCTCTTGTGCGCAAGCGGGCAGCTTTGGGGCGTGATGAGCTGATGGCTCCCTTCCTGCATGAAGCCCAGGATCAGGCGTCCGGCCTCGTCGGTGCTGCATGCCAGCTCGAGTTTGTTGCGGTATCCCATCTGGCGCTTGCTGCCCACGCAGGGCTCCACGATCTTGCGGGCGTCTTCCCCGTTCCAGCCGCCGATCCTGCAGAGCGCGGCGATGGTGTTCTCCCGCTTCGCTTCTAACTGGTGCTGGTAGGAGATGTGCCCCCAGGGGCATCCTCCGCATACACCGGCATGGGGGCAAGCGGGCGCCACCCTGGCGGAGCCGGGTTCGATCACCTCGAGCAGCTTCGCTTCGGCGAAATTCTTCTTCTCTTTGGTGATTTCCACGCGAACCAGGTCTCCGGGTGCGCTATGGTCGACGAAGACGGCCTTGCCGCTTTCGAGTCGGCCGACTCCGGCAGAGCCGTACATCAATGCGTCGATGTGGAGGATTTGTTCCATAGGGTGGGCATCCTTTGCAGTTTGCGCTTTGGTTTTATCAAGTACCGATAATAGCGTATAATCCTATTCATATGCGCCCTCGTAGCTCAGGGGATAGAGCGTCTGCCTCCGGAGCAGAAAGCCGCAGGTTCGAATCCTGTCGAGGGCGCCAGTTGTCAACTATTCCGTGAAGACGGGTTGAATAAAGCGAAGCTGAAACGCAGTAGGAAGGACCGATAATGGCTTTGTACACCCCCGAATACGTCCCGAATGGCAACGAGATCGCTGTCATCACCACTTCCAAGGGCGTTATTCGAGTCCAGCTTGCCGGCAACGATGCACCCATCCATGTGGGCAATTTCGTAGAGCTCGCCCAGAAGGGCTTCTATGACAACCTGAAGTTCCATCGCTATGTGGAAGACTTCGTCATCCAGGGCGGCTGCCCCAACACCCGTCCCCTGGATTCCGCGCAGGTCGCCGAAGCCGCGGGCAATCCCTTCGCGGGCCTGGGCACCGGTGGCCCCGGCTACACCATCAAGGAAGAGTTCACCACCAACCCCAACAACAGCCATGAAGACGGTGCGCTGGCGATGGCACGTTCCCAGCATCCCGATTCCGCAGGCTCCCAGTTCTACTTCTGCCTGGGCGCCCAGCACTTCCTGGATCCCAACTACACCGTTTTCGGCCAGACCATCGAGGGTATGGACGTTATCGAGCAGCTCCGTGTCGGCGACGTTATCGAGAGCATCGTCATCGAGGGCGCGAACGAATAAGGGTCCTTTTCCCAATATCCATCAGAGAGCAGTAGGTACTATATGAACAACGTTCTTTTCCGGCAGGCTCAGACTTCCTACAACAGGGGCGATTTCCCCACTGCGTTGGAAGCCTATACCCAGTGCCTGCAGGGCGATGATGCGGTTCTTGCTCCCGGTGAAATCGGACAGCTTTACCACAAGATCGGCAATTGCCTTGTGAAGCTGCAGGATTTCGAAGGCGCGATCCATGCATACGACCAGGCCATCGCCGACGAAGAATACAAGCACGACGGTGCCGTCCAGGCCAACCTTGGCAATTCCTATGCCGCGCTGTACAACTACGACGACGCGATCAAGCATTTCGAACTGGCGCTTGCCGATGCAGCGTACGAAACCCCTTACAAGGCCTATTCCGGCATGGGCAAGGCCTATCTGAAGCTGGGCAAGACCGCCGAAGCAGGTTCGGCATTCCGCTCCGCAGCACTGGACGAAGCCAATCCCAATCCCGCACAGGCGCTGCTCAACCTGGGCATCTGCTTCATGGCGCTGGGCCGTCCCGCAGACGCGGTGGCAAGCTATGAAAGCGCCCTGCAGTTCCGCATGAACGCCCACACCAAGAACAAGATCTACGCCAACCTGGGCCAGGCCTATGTGGCATCCGGCCAGATGCAGCAGGCGGTCGACGCCTTCGAGCAGGCCCTTGCCGACAAGACCTACTTCCTCAACGACGCGGCGAGCGTCGACTATCAGCGCGCGATTGGTGCGGTTTCCCAGGGCACCGCGGTGATCGAGCCTGTTACCGTGGGTTCGGGTTCTGCACCCCAGAACGACCTTTCCGGCCTGGACGTATCCGGCGACGGCGTCCCCGTTCCCGCCGACAACGAAGAAGAGGGCGTCAACCCCTACTTCTATTCCGAAACCTACAATGTCCAGGACAACTACGCCAGTTCCGATGACCGCTTCTTCAACGCGACCGACGAAGAGCTGGAGCGTTGGTCCAAGGGCGTTGCCAAGGAAGACCGCAAGCGCCGCAACGTGGGCCTGAAGGTGGGCATCGTGCTCATCGTCATCCTGCTGCTTGCTGCGGCGGCCGGCGTATTCGCTTATTCCCAGGGTTACGGCTATCCTACCCAGGAAACCGTGGTGAAGACCCTGTTCGCCGACCCCGAGGCTGCTGCAAGCACTTCCTTCAACAAGGATCTTTCCGACGAGCGCATCGCCGCGCTGATCGATCCCGTTGTCAAGGATGGCGACGTTACCATCGAAGGCGTCGAACGCTCCATGAACCAGTCGGTGGTTTACGCCAAGGCGAACACCGAAGAGGGTGGCGACGTGGAATACAAGATCACCTTGGGCCGCGACCTGATCGGTTGGAAGATCGCCAACATCGAGCTCTATTTCCCGAGTCAGAGCAAATAGTCCCGCTCGGAACCACGGCAACACCACGTTGCCGAAACAGAATGACCCTGAACAGGCTGGAAGCTTTTGTTTCCAGCCTGTTTCTATATACTGGTATCAGTATTCCCGATAGGGTGCGGCTTCTTGCGGCTCCCGAACGGATTCTCCCGCTCGATCCCGCCCGGGCGTGGTGTTTTCGGGGGGATTCGGTAGGGCTTTGCAGCGCTTTTCCAACGTGATGTGCACTGCGGTCCTGCGGTTGATAGTGTATGGGAATACCGAAACGAGGAGAGGAGCAGCTTTCATGCTGTACCGGGTGATCGATGCATCCGAAATCCCCTTGCTGGTCAATGCGTTCATGGAGTCCTATGAGGTAGTGGCTCCCGTCGAGACCGACCAGGGGGTTAACTTCGAGGTAATCGATTCCCCCGACGAGATGAAGTTGGACTACATCTCGACGGTGGTTTCGCCGAAGAAGTATTTCCTGCCGCCGAAGGAAGAGCTTTTCCGATTCGATGCCCAGGCGAACGAGGTTCTGCCTACCTGCGTCGAATTCCCCAAGCGCGTGATCTTCGGCATGCATTCCTGCGATATCAACGCCATGAATAGGCTCGATCTGGTGTTCAAGGACTGCGAGCGCCCCGATCCGTACTACGTGGGCCGCCGTGAAGCGACCCTGATCGTGGGTGTGAGCTGCATGCCGGGCGAGAACTGCTTCTGCCGCTTGTGGGGCGCAGACGAGGCGCGTTACGGCTACGACCTTTTCCTGACCGATATCGGCGGGAAGTACCTGGTCAGCATGTCGAGCGTCGAAGCAGCCAACATCTTGGAGCGCAGCTGCAACCCGCGTGTTGCAACCGACGAGGAACGCCAGGCCTTCCGTAATCAGACCCGTCGCCGCCAGCAGTCCTTCAATGCCGACATCCCCGAAATCCAGGAAGTCGCGCTCCTTATGGACGCCTTCCATAAGGATCCCTTCTGGGAAGAGCTGGGCGGCCGCTGCCTGGGCTGCACCGCATGTTCGGCGGTGTGCCCCAGCTGCTTCTGCTTCGACATCGTGGACGAGATGGATCCCGACGGCCGCTGCGGCAGCCGTGTGAGGTTGCAGGATTCCTGCTGCTCGCCCGACTTCGCGGTGGTTGCGGGCGGGCATAACTTCAGGCCCGACGGACGCACCCGCGTGCGCCATCGCATGTACCACAAGCTCAACGGCTTCCTGATGACGCATGACCGCATGCTCTGCGTGGGATGCGGCCGCTGCGTGACCGCCTGCAAGGCGGATATCAACCCCATTCGCGTGCTCGAGTTCTTCGAAAGGAAGGGTTTGGACAATGATGAATAGCCTTCGTGCGCCCTTCGGCAACGACGGGCATGTCTGCGAGTGCGCGCAGCATATCAATTCCATTTCGGGGCGCATGGAAATCGACCCGCTGGGCAACTACAGCTATCCGCTCAGCGGCCAGGAGCTCATGGCGATGAATCCCTATCGCCCCTGGTCGGCGCGCATCACCTCCATCACCGAGCTGACGGAGACCGAAAAGCTGTTCGAGTTCCGCTTCATCGACGAGCGCATCCGCAACGCCTTCCGCCACAAGCCCGGCCAGTTCGTGGAAGTGAGCATCTTCGGCGTGGGCGAAGCTCCTATCAGCATTTCAAGCTCTCCTACCAAAGAAGGCTTCTTCGAGCTGTGCGTGCGCCGTGCGGGCGCCTTCACCCAGGTGCTCCACGAAATGCAGTGCGGCGATATCGTGGGCATCCGCGGACCCTTCGGACGCGGCTTCCCGCTCGATCTGATGCGCGGCCACGACGTGCTCTGCGTTGCGGGCGGCTTGGGTATCGCTCCCTTGCGCTCTCTTATCAACAACATCCATGACGAGCGTTCCAGCTTCAAGAAGGTCACCATCATCTACGGGTCCCGCACTCCTTCCGAAGTCATGTTCCGAGATCAATTCGAGATGTGGCGCCATCGCAAGGATTTCGACCTGTACCTGACGGTAGACCATCCCGACGATGGCTGGGACGGCCACGTGGGCTTGGTGACCGCACCTATTCCCACGCTCGAGCTGAACCCCAACGACACCTTCGGCGCCATCTGCGGGCCGCCGGTCATGTACAAGTTCGTCGTCGAGGAAATGCGCAAGCGCAATATCAGCTATGACCACATCTACATGAGCTTCGAACGCCACATGAAGTGCGGTATGGGCAAGTGCGGGCATTGCCAGATCGGTCACCAGTACTGCTGCGTCGACGGTCCGGTCTTCAATTACTGGGAAGCCAAGAACATCCAGGGGTCGATGTAAATGAGAAGCTACGAATGCAATAGGGCTGCGAACTCATCCGAGGTGGAATGCCTGCCGACCCCCCGTGTGGTCGTGATCGGCTTGGCGAGCTGCTTCGGCTGCCAGCTGCAGATTACCAATATGGAGCAGCACCTGATGGACGTGGTGGGCCAGTTCGAGCTGGTGTACTGGCAGCTTGCGTCAAGCGAGCCCATGCCCCAGGAATACGACGTCGCCGTGATCGAAGGCGCGGTCACCACCTTGGAGTCCATGGAAACCGTTCGCCAGCTGCGCCAGAAGGCGAAGACCATCATCACCATCGGGGCATGCGCCAATACCGCGGGCATCCCCGGCATCGCGGCGGCGGGCTTCAACGGCCACTCCTCCGAGGTGTATTCGCAGGGCGTTCCCAATGCCTGCGGCCAGGTGATCGCACCCCGTTCGGTGGGAAGCGTGATCCAGGTGGACTACCAGGTGCCCTGCTGTCCCATCGATTTCTACGACTTCTCCGCCGTCCTGTCCCGTGCGCTGTACGGCTCCAACCGCACGGTTCCCAACAGGACCATGTGTGGCGATTGCAAGCGCAACGAAACCCAGTGCTTCTTCGAAAAGGGCGAGCTGTGCCTGGGTCTGGTCACCAAGGGCGGCTGCGGGGCGCGCTGCCCCAAGCTGGGCCGTCCCTGCTTCGGCTGCGCGGGCCTTTCCAAGGACGCGAACCTGGATGCCGCCCGTGATTCGGTAGCCCGATACGGCATCGAGGTTGCGGAATTCGAATCCAGGCTGCAGTTGTTCAACCAGACCAACGAAGCGCTCTGCGAGGGCGCGAAGGGGGAATACCATGCCTAGGACAACCATCAGCGTAGACCACGTGGCACGCGTGGAAGGCCACGGCAACGTGCATGTGGTCATCGAAGACGGCGTCGTCAAAGACGTGAAGATGGAAATCGTCGAGCCTGCACGCATGTTCGAGAGCATGGTGAAGGGCCGCAGCTACAAGGAGGCAAGCTATATCTCCAGCCGTATCTGCGGCATCTGCTCGGCAAGCCATGTGATCACCGACTTGAAGGCGGTCGAGCAGGCCTTCGGTATCGAGGTCTCCCAGCGAACCAGCATGGTGCGCGAACTTCTGGTGTATGGCAGCTACCTGCAGAACCATGCGGCGCATCTGTTCGTGTTCGCGACGCCCGACTTCATCAACGAGGCGAGTATCTTCCCCCTGGCGAAGAGCAATCCCGACCTGTTCGCCAAGGCCCTGGAGCTGAAGGGCTTGGGCAATAGGCTGTGCACCGCCGTGGGCGGTCGCAGCATCCACCCCATTACCGCGGTTGCGGGCGGTTTCACGCACGAGATCGGTGCAGCGGAATACTTGGCCTTCGCAGACGAGATGGAGGCGATGGTTCCCTTCGCGCAGGATGTGGTCGACCTGTTCGCGGGCTTCCGCATCTGCGACTTCCAGACCCAGGGCGACATGCTGGCGCTGGTGCAGCCCGATTACTATCCTGTCCAGTCGTCCGACACCCTGCGTTTCTTCGGCGACGGGGTGGAGGAATTTGCCACCGCAGATGCCTTCGATCATATCAGCGAATACCAGGTGGATCATTCGGGCGCTTTCTTCGCGAAGAGGGCGTCGAACGGCAAGCCCTACATGACCGCGGCTCTGGCCAGGATCAATGCTTCTTGGGATCACCTGGGTAAGACCGCGAAGATCGCATCCGCGAAAGCGGGCCTGCGTCCTCCTGCGCTCAACCCCATGCTCAACAACGTTGCGCAGGCGGTGGAGCTGGTGGACGCGCTCGAGCGCTGCGCGCGCATCTGCCGCGAGCTTGCCAAGGGCGAGGGCAGCTGCACTCCCGCGCCGGTGCGCCCCAAGGCAGGCGTGGGCGTGGGCGTGACCGAAGCCCCGCGCGGCGTCGTGGTGCACAAGCTGGAATTCGATGACCGGGGATGCGTGGTCAAGGCGTCCATCACCACCCCGACCGCCCAGAATCTGGCCAACCTGGAATGCGACATCCGCCTTCTGGCAGGTATGCTCGCCGAATCGGGCACGTCCGAGCGCATCATCCGCGCCGAGGTGGAGAAGCTGATCAGGGCATACGATCCCTGCATCTCCTGCTCGGTTCACTAAGCCCGGGTATTCAGGTTGGCATGCCGATCACGTCCGGTCTGCTGAGCCTGGGCATGCGGGCTGGCATGCCGATCACGGCTACGCGCAGCGATTTGGGCAGCCTGGCCTTTGATTCATCCGAAACGAGCACCCTTGTCCCATGGGGACAAGGGTGCTCTTGCTTTGCGGGGCGCTATCTGCGGTACGCATGCCGGAGCCTTGGGTGCCGGAGAGAAGGGCTGTTCCGCCCCAGAGGCTTAGATGCGGGCGCGGGCATCCGCTTGCATCGACAGGGTGTTCGACCCTGAGCCGGCCTGCTTCTGCCGCATCGAAGCGTGGTCTGCGAGGCTTGGTTGGGGAGCTTTTGGGGGTGTCTGGCAAGGCCTGGGCTTCACAGGGACACCACGAAGCTATGCTAGAATTTCAGGGTTATCCGCCCGTGGAAAAGGTATTCGTATGTCGTTCTTGAGCTTCTTGAGCGGTGGCGGGTCGGCGCCATTCGACATGGCCATCGACTTGGGAACCGCAAATACCCTCATCGCCCTTTCAGGTGAGGGAATCGTACTGAACGAGCCTTCTGTGGTTGCCCTTGAAAAGGGTTCGAAACGCCTGGTGGCTGCAGGCCACGAGGCGAAGGACATGCTTGAGTGCGCGTCCGGCAATGTAACCGTTGAATACCCCCTCCATTACGGCGTTATCGCAGATTACGAGGTTGCCTGTGCCATGCTTTCCGCATTCATGGCCAAGGCGGCTCCCCGTAGTGCTCCCTGGCAGCCCAAGCCGCGCGTGGTCGTGTGCGTTCCCTGTGGTGCGGCGCCTGTCGATAAGCGCATGGTCTTCGATGCGACCATGCGGGCAGGGGCCAAGCAGGTCTTCTTGGTGGAAGAACCCATGGCGGCAGCCTTGGGCGCCGACCTGCCGGTTTCTTCTGCGACCGCGAGCATGGTCATGGATATCGGAGGTGGCACGACGGAAATCGCCGTGATAAGCCAGGGCGGTATCGTGTCGAGCACATCATTGCGGCTCGCGGGCAACCGCATGGATGAAATCATCTCCCAATACCTGCGCAACCTGTTGGGCGTGCATATCGGGGGGCGCACTGCGGAGGTTGTCAAGATCAAGATCGGTTCGGTGCTTCCCTTCACCGACAGGCGCGAGCGCGATATGGTCATTAGCTGCCAGGACATCGCTACCGGCAAGCCTACCGAGGCCACCGTGCGTTCCGAAGATGTGCGCGCGGCTTTGCGGCCCGCGGCGGACAAGCTTGCCTTGCATGTGGGGGAGGCCCTGAAGAAAGTCAGCCCGGATCAGGCGTCCGACATCGTGCGCAACGGAATCCTGCTCACGGGCGGTGGCGGCTTGCTTTCCGGCTTGGCCGAATACCTGACGTACCAGTTGGAGATTCCCGTATGGGCAAGCGAAACCGCCCTGACCGACGTGGTGGTGGGCTGCCTACGCGTTTTGGAAACCCCCGAAGCATTGAAGCAGACCATCTCCAGGTCCAGATAGGGTGCATTGCAGATGCCTTTTAAGTTCAGGATATCCAATCCAACGGTGAGAGCGTATGGCCCCATCGTCGTAATGGTCGCCGTTTCCCTGATTGCCTTGGGCGCCTATGCCCAGGAAGAGGAAACGGGGCCCATCCATACCCTCCAGTCGGGTACCGCTGCCGTGTTCACTCCTGCGAAGTATGCGAGCGGTGCGGTCTCCGATGCGGAATACCGTGCCTTCACGGCTCTGGGCGATTTAGTTGCCGGTGACGCATCCAAATCCCAGCTTGAGGAAGAAAATGCCCAGCTGAAGAAGGAGATTGCCGAACTGGAGGAGTATCGCCAGGAATCCGAGCGATTGCAGGAGCTTTTAGGCTACCAGGATGCCTACGACCTGGAAGGCGTCGTCTGCACGGTGGTTTCCCGTTCGGGAGAATCATGGAACAACACGCTCACTATCAGCAAGGGCACTAATGACGGCGTACGTCCCGGTATGGCGGTCGTGGGTCCGTCCGGTGTGGTTGGCCAGGTTGCCAGCGCCAATTCGCATACGTCCGAAGTGCGCCTGCTCCAGGACCCGAATTCGGGAGTGGCCGTATTGCTGCAGTCCAGCCGTGCCGAGGGAATCGTGAAAGGCTCCCTCGATGGCAGGTTGTATCTGGAAAACCTTCCCGATGACGCTCAGGTGGAGCAAGGCGATGTGGTCATCACCTCCGGTTTGGGCGGAAACTTCAACCGTGGCCTGATCGTCGGCACGGTTTCGAAGGTGGAGGGTGCATCCGGCGGGCCGACCCGTAAGATCATAATCGAGCCCAACGAATCGGTGGGTCCCTTGCAGGAAGTGATGGTCATCACCGGCATGGGCTCCGAAGGGGCTGCGGCGGAAAATCCTGAGGAAGATATTGAGGAAGATGATTCCAACGCCGAAGCAAGTGGGCAAGATAGCGGCATCGACCAGGGTACCGGCTTGGATGCAGGGGCTGGTGACGGAACTTCTCTGGATGTGTATGGGGAAGATACTTCCTTGTGGATGGAAGGCCAGGTAGGATGATGATCAACGAAAAGGGGATACTCATTGCGGGTGCGGCGGTTGCCGTGCTGCTGGACGTGATCCTTTCTCCCAACCTGCCCTTCTTTTCGAATACGCCGAATTTCATGATCGCTTATTCCGTATCCGCAGGTCTGCTTTCCCGGGACAATTGCGTGTATGGGATCGCCTTCGTATTGGGTATGATCAGCGACCTGTTGGGATACGGTCCTGTGGGCCTGCTCTCTATCCTGCTCATTGCTGCCGTCGCGGTGGAGCGCAACTACCTGAGCGGTCTTTTCCGCGCCCGGAGCTTTTCGGAAATCGCATCTTTCCTCTGCGTCATCCTGGGAATCGAGCTGCTCCATGCATTCGGTACGGTGCTGCTGATGGATGGAATCGACCCCATCGATGCCGTGGTGTATATCGCCCTTCCTTGCAGCGTGTTGGATTGCGTGCTGGGTGTGCTCATCTATCTTGCCGTGGGTAAGATATTGGTGAACAGGCCCCTGCAGCCCGAACGCAGGCCCTCCAAGCCCCGAAAGCTCTAAGGGGTGCATGGCTCCGTGGTCCTTGCTGTATTCGCCGCCTTGCTCACGCTATTCGTCATCATCGGCGGAGCATACCTGTTCATCAAGAAATACCAGGTCGATCCTGACGCTCCCGAAAAGGGCGGATCTTCTTCTCAGGCGCCCCATCAGGAGCCCGGCTCTGAAGCTGCACCCGAATCTCAGCCGAAAGAGTCGGATGCCCCCCGCGTTTCCCGTGCCACTCGCGCAGCTTCCGATAGGGAAGAGGGCGCTGCAGCCAAGCCGAGTGCCGATTCGTCCCGAAAGCCCGATCGCGCTCGCAAGAAAAGGCTCGCTCCTGCCGATATCCTGGACTTCAGGAGCATCCGCCGCGGCGCTTCCGCGAAGGCCGCCCATGCATCCGGTGGCAGCCGCCCGGCTGGCCGCGGAGCGGCTGCCGAAAAGGACGCACGCACGCGTTTTGCGCAGGAAGCGGCTTCGGTGCATGGTGAGACTTCTCCTGCACCTGCCGATGGCACCGTCGAGCGCAGCAGGTTCCTTGCGATGGGCGTTATCTCAGCTGCGGTGTTCGGCACGCTTGCCGCCAAGCTCTGGGCGATGCAGGTGCTCAAGTCGTCCGAATACTCCTCCGCCGCCGAGCGGAACCTCTACTCCACTTCCTATACGCCCGCGCCGCGCGGCATCATCTACGATGCCGACGGCGTTGCGCTGGTGAAGAACCGATCCGTGTTCACCATTTTGGCCGAAGCTGACGTGGCGAAGGACTACGACGTGATCGTGCGTCTTTCCGCGCTTCTGGGTATCCCGCGCGAAGTGGTGCGCCAACGCGTCCTCGATACCAAATACGGTGCCCAGGGTAGGCGCGTGGTGGCCGAAGACGTCTCTCAGCGCGACCTGGCCTATATCAGCGAGCATCCCGATGCCTTCCCCGGCGTGACCTGCGAGACGCGCACCTCGCGCATCTACCCGTATGGCGCCCTTGCCGCCCATGTGCTGGGTTACGTGGGAACCGTTTCCGAAGAGGAGCTGGCCAACCAGCAGGGCAGCCGAGTTCTCCGATCGGGCGATATCGTGGGCAAGCAGGGCGTGGAGCAGTCTTACGACAGCGTGCTTGCAGGCGAGCCCGGTGCACGCGTGGTGATAACCGACGCCGATGGCGACGTGAGGGAAGTGGTCAGCCAGAGCGACCCCGTCCAGGGCAGCGATGTGTATCTGAGCATCAGGGCTTCCGTCCAGCAGGTTGCGGACAAGGCGCTGCACGATATCATCGCACCCAACGGGCAGCTGGGCGGAGGTTATGGCACTGCGGGCGCCATCGTGTGCATGGATTGCACTAACGGCGAGGTGGTTGCCATGTCCAGTTTCCCCACCTTCTCGCCCGAATCTTTCATCGGCGGCATCAGCCAGGAGGCGTGGGATGCCTATAACACCGAAGCGTCCCAGTATCCGCTCATGAACCGCGCCATCGCGGGCGTGTACCCTGCAGCGTCCACCTTCAAGTCCTTCGTTTCCGCGGCTGCGTTGAACTACGGCATCTCCGATGCGAATTCCACTTACAACTGCACCGGTACCTGGACCGGTTTCGGCGAGGACTTCCCGCAGAGCTGCTGGCTTCTGACGGGTCATGGGCCCATGGGTATCGAAAGCGGCATCGCCCATTCCTGCGACGTGGTCTTCTACGAGATCGGCAAGGCCTTCTTCGATCAGTCTTCCAAGTTGGGCGAAGAATGCCTGCAGGACTATATCGAGACCTTCGGTTTCGGCAGCCCCACGGGCATTGATATCAAGGGCGAGGCGGAAGGCCGCATCCCCACGCCCAAGTGGAAGGAAGAATACTTCAAGGACGATCCCGATTACGCCCAGTGGGTGGGTGCCGACATGTCGAACATGTGCATCGGCCAGGGCTATGTGCTCGTCACGCCCCTGCAGCTATGCTGCGCTTACTGCGGCATCGCGACGGGAACGGTTCCCAAACCCCATCTCCTGCGCGAAGTCCGCAATTCTGCGGGCGACGTGATTCAGGAAGCGAAGACCGAAGAGCTTTCCGTGCCCGATCTTGCGCAGGAGGATGCCGACTTGATCCGCCAGGGCCTGCGGGACGTGATGGTGGTCAACCAGTACGACGCGCAGTACTTCAGCGACCTCGGCTGCCTTGCTGCGGGAAAGACCGGTACCGCGGAGGTGGCGGGGGAGGCCGACTACACCTGGTTTGCCTGCTACGCGCCTTACGACAATCCCAAGTATGTGGCGGCTTGCGTGACCGAGCAGGGTGTTCTCACCGAACGCACCGGCGTGCCCATGCTCGCCCAGGTGCTGAAGGCTGCGCTCGAATACGATTCGGGCGACCTGGACAAGAAGAAGATCGACGTCATCGATTCGGACTACGGCGTGGTTCCGTACCTGATGACTTCCGGTTCGCGAACCGACTAGGAGGGTAGGGATGCGAGAGTTCAAGGGCAACGGCCCCTTTCAGGCTTTCACCGGGCCCGGCCTGGGATTGCCGAAGTCGTTTCGCATGGAGCGCGTGAACCTGTCTTTGGTGGGGCTCGTGCTTGCGCTGGTCTTCTTCGGCCTCCTGGTGGTGTATTCGGCGGTGAGGGGTAACGAAAGCTACAGCTTCCCCCGGCAGGTGCTTTTCGTGATCGTGGGAATCGTCATCATGCTGGCCTTGTTCCAGCTCGACTACCGCAAGCTGGAGGGGAGGGTCAAGCTGCTGCTGGGCATCAGCTTGGCGCTCACGCTCCTGCCGCATCTTCCCCTGCTGGGTTCTTCGATCAACGGGGCGTCTTCCTGGGTTAGCATCGGCGGTGTGGGCTTCCAACCCGGCGAGCTTGCCAAGGTGACCGTCATCCTGATGGCGGCCTCATGCGTGGCGAAGTACAAGGGCAGGCTGGACGATCCGCGCGAGTACCTGAAGTGCCTGGGGCTGATGCTCATCCCGTTTCTGGGCGTGATGACCCAGCCCGACTTGGGTACCGGCTTGGTCTACCTGGTCATCGATGCGGTTGCGCTGCTGATCGGCGGCGCCCGTCCCAAATTCTTGCTTGCGACGGTGGGGGCCGTTGCCGCCATGGTGGCGGCACTGCTTCTGATCGACCCCGTTTTCGACAGGATCGCAGGCCAGGATGCGCTTCTGAAGGACTATCAGAAGGCGCGCCTTCTGGTGTTCATGAACAACGATTACGACCCCACGGGCGACGGCTATAACCTGCAGCAGGCAAAGATCGCCGTCGGTTCGGGTGGCTTCTTCGGCAAGGGCTACCTCAATTCCACCCAGTCCTCGCTGGGCTACCTGCCTGAGGCGCCCACCGACTTCATCTTCTGCGTGCTTGCAGAGGAATTCGGTTTTGTGGGTTCTGTGCTGCTGCTGGTGCTGTATGCGGCCCTGATCATCAAGGCCTACGGTATCGCCAAAGATGCGAACAACCTGTTCGGAAGTATCGTCGTCATGTGCATTGCGGGTATGTGGCTGTTCCAGGTGATGGAGAACATCGGCATGGATCTTGGCATCATGCCCATTACTGGTATCCCGCTGCCGTTCATTTCGTATGGTTCATCGTTTATGATTGTTAACTTCGTACTGCTGGGCTTGATCGGATCGGTTTGGGCCCAGAGCAAGCGTTAGAAGGGGCTGGTTGCCATGCAGATGCCATTGAATATCGGCGAAGTTATGAAGGCCGCGGCAGATACCGATGCCGCCCGGATGATGCCCATCTCGGTCGAACTTTTCTTCGACCAGGATTGCGGCGAAGACCTGCGTGCCTTCGTTTCGGATGCGTTCGCGACCGAAGCCCCCAAGGCACGCGTGTACATGCAGGACTATCCCGCCCGTAAGCCGGAACTGGACTTCGACACCGATCTGGCTGTGCTGGTGGCGGGTTTGAGTAAGAACACCGGCGCCTTGTGCGACCACATCCGCGGACTGGGCGTGCCCGTGATGATCGTAACCGTCATGCCCGAGCTGGTGCGCGAGATGGCACAGGCCAATAACCACCCCTTGCTTCCCGAAGACATCGTTGCGCCTTCGGTGCAGGTGGACGGGTCGGGGCTTCCTGCGGACCATGAGCTTAATTGCGAGCCCTATCCGCTGACCGTGGACCGCTGCCGCAATCTTGCAAACCGCATGGGCGATTGGGTGGTTTCAACCTTCCGCGAAAAGCGGCTGGCATTCGCGCTGGCCTTCGATTTCGTGCGCAGGCCGCTTTCCATGGACTTCACCAATGCCACGGCGGTGCAGAACGCGGGTATCGGCATGGTTGCCCTTATCCCGGGCGCCGACATGCCGGTGATGACCCTGAACCAGGCCAAGATGGTGCTGCAGATCGCTGCGGCATATGGGCAGAAGCTGGGCCGCGAACGCGCGATGGAGCTGCTTGCCGTGGTGGGTGGCGGTTTCGCATGCAGGACGCTGGCGCGTCAACTGGTTTCCGTGGTACCCGCCTTCGGCTGGGCCGTGAAAGGCGGCGTGGGCTTTGCGGGAACCATCGCCATGGGCTGCGCCACCATCGCCTATTTCGAGGCCCTGGAAGGCGAGGGCATGCGTCCCGAAGACGCACTCGGTGCGGCGCGAGACGAGGCTCTGAAGATCAAGGCGGAGATGGCTGCCTGCGAAAGCCCCGCACAGGCGGTACTCGCCGGCGCGCGCCTGCTTATGCAGGATGCGGCGAATGCCGGCATCGAGAAGGCGAAGGCCCTTGTTCCGAGTGCCCGCGGAGCGCTGCAGGATATCTGCGAATACACCAACATGAACCTGGCCGATGTGGGGCGCAACATCATCGCCTCGGTGGCCGATCAGATGAAGAAGAAGGATTAACGGAGACTGATATGCAAGACCTCTGGCCGCGGCTCGCGCCGCTGCTGCCCCAGGCCGAGCGGCCTGTGCGCTATATAGATCACGAATTCGGCGCCGTGCATCGCACACCCGAAGACGATCCCAACGATTATTCCCTGTGCATGGTGTATCCCGACACCTACGAATTGGGCCAGGCCAACCAGGCTGTCCGCATCCTGGTGAATGCGGTCAATGCGCACCCGGGCATGTTCGCCGAGCGCGCGTTCCTGCCGGCACCCGCCTTCGGCGATGTGATGCGCGCCGAGGGCTTGCCGCTGTTTTCCCTGGAAAGCTGTGCGCCTTTGGGCGAGTTCGACGTGGTGGGCATCACGCTCCCGCATGAGCTGGCGGCGGCGAACGTGCTGGAAACCCTGGATCTGGCGGGTATCCCGTTGCGTGCGGAAAAACGCACGGAATCGGATCCTTTCGTGATCGGCGGCGGCCCGTGCGCATACAATCCGGAGCCCTACGCGCCCTTCTTCGACCTGTTCAGCATCGGCGAAGGCGAAGAGGCCGTGCCCGAGCTGGTGGAATGCATCGGGCAGGGAAGGCGCCAGGGAAAGACCCGCAAGCAGATCCTGGCCGATTGCGCCCGTATCGGCGGCACCTATGTGCCCTCTTTCTACGAAGAGCTTTCCGACGAAGAGGCTGCAGAATGCGGTTTCCGCGTTCGCCCCATCGAAGATTGCGCGCCCGCCGTGGTGGACAAGCGCGTCTTCGAGGGCTTTGCGGAATCGAGCGCTTGGGAGCCGTGCATCGTTCCCTTCGCCGACCTGGTGCATGACCGCCTGAACGTGGAAGTGCTGCGCGGCTGCTCGCGCGGCTGCCGTTTCTGCCAGGCGGGCATGACCTACCGTCCGGTGCGCGAGCGTTCTGCCGACAACATCGTGGAATCCGCCCTGCACGGACTGAAGGTGACCGGCTACGACGAAGTGAGTCTGACCTCGCTTTCCACGACCGACCACTCGCAGATCGAGCAGATCCTGAAGCGTTTGGACGAAGAGCTGCAGGGTACGGGCATTCGCGTGTCCATCCCCTCGCAGCGCCTGGACTCCTTCGGCGTGGATATGGCGGAGCTGGTTGCAGGCCAGAAACGCGGCGGCCTGACCTTCGCCCCCGAAGCGGGAACCCAGCGCCTGCGCGACGTTATCAACAAGAACGTCACCGAAGACGACCTGTTCAACGCGCTCACGGCCGCCTGCAAGGCGGGCTGGACGCGTGCGAAGCTGTACTTCATGATCGGCCTGCCCACCGAAACCGATGACGACATCAAGGGCATCGCCAGCTTGACCCAGCGCGCTTTCGACTGCATGAAGAAGGCGGTTCCGCCCGAGCAGAGGGGGCGCCTGTCGCTGAGCATCTCCTGCGCGCTGTTCGTGCCCAAGCCGCAGACCCCCTTCCAGTGGGATGGCCAGATTCCGCCCGAGGAAGCCCTGCGCCGCGTGAACCTGCTGCGCCATTCCATCAAGTACCGCGCCATCCGCGTGAACTGGCACAGCCCCGACAGCAGCTTCGTCGAAGCGGTTATGAGCCGTGGCGGACGCGAGTGCGCAAACCTGCTGGAAGAAGCCTTCAAGCGCGGCGCCCGATTCGATGCATGGACTGAGCACTTCAACGAAGAGGCCTGGCGCGAAGGCGCTCAGGCGGCCGGAGTCGATGTTCAGGCTATCGCCCAGCGCCGGTTCGGTTTGGACGAAGTGCTTCCCTGGCAGCATATCTCCTGCGGCGTTTCCTTGGGCTTCTTGCGTAAGGACCGTGAACGTGCCGAGAAGGAAGAGACCTTGCAGGACTGCTCGTTCGGCACCTGCACGGGTTGCGGCCTGTGCCCGCAGCTGGATGTGGAAGTGATTACCCAGGAGGAACGCCTTGGCTAGCAAACCTATTCCCGCTCCCGCGAAAGCCCGCGCGGGGCAATCGATCAAGCGCAATACCGACGGCAGCCAGGTGACGTATCGTATGCGCATCACCTTTCAGAAGCACGGGCGCGCCGCCATGCTGTCCCATCTGGAAATCGCACGTGCCTTGGAACGCGTCATCCGCCGTTCCGGGCTTCCATATGCGATCACGAACGGTTTTTCGCCGCATATGCGCATCGCCTTCGGGTCTGCGTTGCCTGTGGGTGTGGGTGGCGATGAGGAATGCCTCGATGTGCTGCTGACCGAGCGCGTGGATCCTGCGATTGCGCTCATCGTGTTGAAGGCATCGAGCGCTCCGGCCCTGATGGTGAAGGATTGCAAGTACATCGGTGCACGCGATGCGGCAGCGAGCGTCGCCTTCCCGTATTCGTTCTACGAGGTGGAATTCAGCGAGTCCTTGCCCTGCACGGTGGAAGAGCTCCCTATTCCCGAAACCATCACGGTGATCCGCAAGAAGAAGGAAAAGGAGCTGACCGTTTCCGAATTCCTGCTGCCGGATATCACGCTCGATGGTTGCAAGATGGGCTTTGTGCTGAAGACGGGCGATAACGGCAGCCTACGTCCCGACGTGCTGATGCGCGAGCTGCTGAAGGACATGCCGCAAGTCCGCGTGCAGTCCATCACCAGGGTGAAGCAGGCGGAAAGCCTTTAGGAGTTGCGCTTGCGGGCGGTACGGGGATGATGTGCCCGTCTTCGGTGTTGAAGCGGAAGGGTGGATGTCTGCGGCTTGCTTCTGGGATGATTCGCAGATGTTCCAGCTTTCGGTTCTGCATATGCTGAAGTCCTGATTCGGTGCTGGTTGTTTCGAGTTGCTCAGAATCTTGAAAGTTCAAAAAAAGTGCTTGCAAGCAGCAGGAGAAACGTGTATTATTTTTTTGCTGAACAGCATGGGGTGTTAGCTCAGTTGGTTAGAGCGCCGGCCTGTCACGTCGGAGGTCGCGAGTTCGAGTCTCGTACATCCCGCCATTGAAACCCCAGGTCAGCTAGGTTTTCCTAGCTGACTTTTTTGTTTTCCTGAGCCTTTGAGCCCGTCAGGGGATATTCAGGGGACATTCGCGAAGAATTCTCCTTGGTCTTCGTTCCATTTTCTTGCTTGCTTGCCTTTGCGCTGAAAAGATTTTCCAGCATCTGGGCGGCCTCGTGGTCGTTTTCGGGGATTGCGTGGGCGTACCAGCTGAGCGTGATGCTAGGGTTGGAGTGGCCATGCGGGTCTGGACGGTCTTGAGGTCGACCTTGTTGGACAGAAGGACCGTCGCCTGTGCGTGGCGCAACTCGTGGAATTTATGGTCCTCGAAGCCGTTCGCTTCGCGCCACTTAGCCCACCAGTGCTCGAAGTTGTCCGGGCGGTTGAAGGTGCCCTTGTCTGTGCAGCGCACGGGGGTGTTAGGCGTCTGCTCCATGCAGATCTTGTCGAGCTCGCTTTCCTGGAGCGCCTTCCATACTGCCCGGTGCTGGCACGTTTCCCGGTCGATGGCCAGGGTGCGCGTTCCCGCCTTGGTCTTGGGCGTCTTGAGGTTTCCCTTGATGTCGAGGGACTGGCAAACGGTGATGCTGCCGACTTCGACGTTCACGTTCTTCCGCGTGAGCCCCATGACCTCGCCGCGGCGCATGCCGGTTGCAAGACCGCTGCGCACCGCAATGATGTTGCCCGGAGAGCGTAGGCCGCGCACGGTGACGCGGTTCATGTTCTTGCCGATGTTGGCCATGCGGCATTCCTTTTCGGCGTGCAGGCGGTACTCCTCTTCTTCTGCTTCGTTGATCTTCTTCAGAAGGTCGGCGCCTTCGGACTCCTTCAGGGCCTTGCGGGCGGGCACGTTGACCTTCGGGGTTTCGACCTTGTCGCAAGGATTCTTGATGATGATGTCGTAGTCAATCGCCTTGGCGAAGACGTTCTTAAGAAGCGTGTGGATGCGGTTGAGGGTGGTGCCTGACAGGCTGTGCTCCTTGCGGATTTCGGCGTATGCGACGTCCACCATCTGCGGCGTGATGGTGTTCACCGGCGTGTTGTCCAGGAAGGCTTCCATGTGGCGAAGACGCGTCAGGTCCTCCTCGAGCGTGCGCTGGTTGGCCTTGCCGGTGGTGGCGCGGACGTCGTTCCAGGTGACGATGAATTCGGACAGAGTGGGTTTGCTGACGACCCTTTCCTGCTCTTGCTGCACCGCGACCTCGTCCTCGAGGCGGCCCTTGGAGTCGTACTGCTCGGCAAGTTGGTCGCGCAGCTCTTTGGCGCTTGCCTTGGTGCCCTCGATGTTGCGTTGGACCTTCTTGCGGTGCTTCTTCAGGTTGCCCTCGTCGTCGTATTCTTCGACCGTAAACGACAGGCATACGCGCCAGCGCTTGGGGTTGTAGCTCTTGCCGTCCTTCTTCTTGATTTTGGTGATGCTTCCTGATCCGTAGCTTAATTCTGACCTCCTCTCTGCTTCTTCCCAGGTGCTTTTGATGACTATGCTTTGCGCTCTTTCGAGCGAAATGCGTTATAGGCCGTTACGCTTTAGGATGCGTGTGGCGGTAGCGGCGGCCATACCCGAGGCTTTGGACGCGCTTTGCTCGTCCATGCCTTCATCGTTGACTAGTGTGGCGAACTTCAAAGCGCGTTTGTACTTGCGTTTGCAGGTGTTGTTGCAGTAGAGACGTTTGGCTCCACGTTCTTTGGACACGATTATCGGCAAGCCGCAGGTTTTGCATGCCGTGACGCGAGATTCGCGAAAGCTGTCCGAGAGGCAGAGCCAGAGGGATGTGAAGTTAGTATCTGCCTGTGGTGCAAGCAGTCCGTCCTTGGTTCTGATTCGCAGGCCTTGAATGCAGTCTCGGATGATGGAGTCAATAAAGAAATAAGCCCTTCGCGGAGTGTAAGTGCTCTTCATTCCAAGGTTTCCGCCGAAGAACGACATAACGGGGTATCGGAGATTAGGGTCGATACCCTGAGCGGCTTCTTCTTGGCTGTTGAGATATAGGTGCTCTTTTAAGATGAGAGATCCGGTAGCGTAGGAAAGCGATGCGAATGGGCAGTATACGTTGCCCGCTTCGTCAATGTAGCCATTCTCCGTGTACCATTCTTTGTGCTTCTCGTCTCCCATGAAACGCTCGATAAAAGAAGCCTCGACCTTCTCGCAGTTTGTATTTGCTCGGATATATTTGCTGAACGTTTCCGACGTCGCGAGGAAGTGCACTTCAGCCTGCTCGCTATCGCCCGACTCGCGTCCGGTGAAGGTAGCTCCAAGCGCCTCGAAGGCCCCGCGAGAGCAGTCGCCTTCATCGGCCATGCGCTTCAATTCCAGCACGAGAAGCATGAGGTTGCGCGTATCTGAGACAGCCTTCATTTCCTCTTCGAAGTCGGGGTGTTCCCATGAGCAGCGGAAGCTCATGAACGGAAGCCATTTTGACGTGAATTCCTTCAGCTTTTCAGCGGTGTTTGCGGCAATGAGATCCTCCAGGGTTTCCTCCGAAGGCGTCATGGTGCCGCGATACGTATGCTCTTCCTCGTTGAAGTCCACCCACTGTCGGTGGAGCTTAATTTCTGTGAAAGCTATCATCGTCACCCCAAAAGACATTCTTACATATGATTGTGACATCTATATAATACTTTTATACGGTGACGAACATCAACGCCTAAATCGAATTAAGGAGGCTGTTGTGGAACTGACGAGACATCAAATCACCAAGCGGCGCGAGGCCTTGGGGCTTTCTAAGTCGGCCTTTGGGTGTGAGCCGGGCCTGCACGTTTCGACCGTTTCCCAGATTGAGAGCGGCCGACTCGTGCCGTATCCGACTCAGATGGAGAAGACCATCCGCGCGTTCGAGCACCTCGAGGGCGGAAAGGTGAGCTAGATGGGAAAGAGCTTGCATCAGTACGGCGACTTGTTGAACGTAGCGGATTTGGCGGAATACATGGGCGTGTCCAAGCGCACCGTATACCGCCTTACCAACTCCGGCGAACTTCCCTGTGTGCAGGTGGGGCACCGTCTGTATTACCCCAAGCGCAAGCTTGCCGCTCTCTTCGAGGTGGAGGCAGCCAATGCCTAACCGCTCCGACTTCGCTAGCGTCCCCGCCGAGTTGGCTGGTAGGCCGCAGTGGCTTTGCTGGTCCTTGGAGATGAAGGGCGGAAAGATGACGAAGGTTCCGCGCGATGCGAAGACAGGCGGAGCGGGCTCCTCCACAGACCCTAGCACTTGGGCGACGTTTGACGAGGCTTGCGCAGCTTACGAGGATGTTCGCTACGGCTTCAGCGGCATCGGCTTCGTAATCGCCGGGGACAGGTCCGTTACGGGCTTGGACCTTGAGCACGTGCTGGATGAGGAGGGGAGGCTTGACCCCGACTATCAGTGGGTTGTGGATGAGGCTGGGACCTACATCGAGGTTTCGCCCTCTGGGGACGGGCTCTACCTGCTTTTCCTTGGCGGAAAGCCTGAAGGTGTGGAAAAGTGCAAGGAGGCCCAGGGAAACGGGTGTGTAGTCGAGATGTACGACCGCAGCCGGTTCTTCACCTTCACGGGCAATGTCTACGTTGATGCCAACGGCGTGTGCCACGACAACATTGGCAACAGCCCCGAGCTCTTGGCTAAGGTCTGCGAGATGTGGTTGGCCCCCGTTCCCGCGCCAGCGGCGCACCAGAGGAAGATGCTGACGTTCGCTTTGGACGACCAGGAAGTTTTTGAACTCATGTATCTCTCGGTGAAGGGCGAAGGGAATCGTGCCCTCATGGAGGGTGATACGAGTGGTAGTAACGGCGACAACTCCGCTGAGGACCTTGCCCTGTGCAACCGCTTGGCCTTCTACACCGGAAAGGACGCTGTCTAGATGGGCCGCATCTTCAGGGGTTCGGAACTCATGAGGCTCAAGTGGGACGAGATGCGCGGTGGCCAGACTTACGGCTGCATGATCATCAACAAGGCGATCAGCGACACGAGCAGTGTCTATGACCCGAATTTTCGAAACGAACCTCAGGTATTGATCGCGACTATCGAGGAGGACGCCAATTTGCCTGCACCATCGCAGAACAACAAGCAGCTGAAGGTCAGCGACATCGTACGCATCGTCAGCGACCTTCTCTTCGCTTCTTCGCTGAAGTTCAACATCATGGAGAAGAGGCAGTACATTATCGGCTCCGTTCCCTGGTCCTCCGAGACTGCCGAGAGGCCGTTTGAGGGCGTAGACCGCAGCCAGTTGTTTTCCGTGGTTCAGGACCGTGCTCCCAAGGTTGTATGTAGGTATATGGGAACCCATGGCAACCTGGCAACCCTGGCAACTGAAGGAGGCTCTTTTGGCGTGGACGACTAAGCAGGAAGAGATCATGCGTGAGCGTTGCTACCACGGCGCCAAGGCGGTTCAGGAGGCCATTCAGCGCGAATGCGGCGTGTGGCATAGCGTCCATGCTATCGAGATGCATGCCAGCCGCATTCACGTGAGCCTGAGGCGGCTGAGCGAATGTCCGGAATGCGGCGTTGTGGGTGCGACTCTGAACCGACAGACCGGCATGTGTCCCTTATGCACCGCGCGTCAGCATGTGGAGGAAGAGCGTACGTTCAACGCCCTTCTTGAGGCAGAGCGCGCAGCTGTGGAGGAATGCCCGGAGCTTGAGGAGCTGAGGCGTGAGTATGCGGCCCTGAGGCAGCGAAACAGCAGGCTTTGCAGGAAGTACCGCCTTCAGGGGAAACGCGGCAGGAAATAGTGATCTGGCCGTCCTTCGGGGCGGCCTTTTCGTTTGTGACGTGCACCGATGATGGCACCATGGCAAAGTACAAGCTGACATACGAACTTGTGGAGAAGGCCGTTGGGATGAAGTCCAACGGTCTGAATGACTGCGATATCGCGGCTGCTATCGGCGTGTGCAAGCAGACCTTCAGCAAGTGGATCAACCACCCTGAGACGAAGGTGCAGCGCGAACTGTCCGAACGAATCAAAAAAGCGGAATCCAGCTATAAGGAGGCGCTGCTGGAGACGATTCGTGGCGCGCCTTGCTAAGAACAGCAACAGGACCGACGCAGCGTGGCTGCTTGAGCACAAGCACCCTGACGAGCACAGTCAGAACCGCCACCAGGCGAACGAGCTGGCCGAGAGCGCACCCAGAATTGTGCTTGGCGTGAACATCGGCGTTGCCGCCTTCGATGAGGACTCTTCGCCCGCTTCCGAGGGGTAGGCGTGGTCACGGCGGCGGACATCGTCTTGACCAAGTTTCACGACGTCCTGGGTGACGTGATGGGGCATGGGCATACGCACTACTGGCTGCATGGCGGGCGCAGCTCCACCAAGTCCAGCTTCATTTCGCTTTGCATAGTCCTGCTCATCGTTGCCTTCCCACAGACCAACGCGGTAGTGGTGAGGCGCTTCGGCAATACCCTTCGTGATTCCGTGTACCAGCAGATACTGTGGGCTATTTCCGCCCTGGGCTTGGACGGATACTTCAAGGCAAAGATTTCGTCCATGGAGATAACGTATCTGCCCACGGGGCAGCGCATCGTGTTTCTCGGCGCAGACGACCCGCTGAAGCTGAAGGGCGTGAAGTTCACCCGCGGGTACTGCGCTGTTGTGTTGTTCGGGGAGCTGGACCAGTTCGAGGGCATCGATGTCATTCGCTACATCCTTAATTCCTTGCGCTCGCTGCACGCATGCCCCACGATCCCGCGGTTGTGCAGATCGAGCAGCGGGCAGACGTATCCTCATCTGCGGCCGATGCGCACGTAGGCGGGGTCGCTGACGATGCGGGTATGCGGGGCGTACCCGTCGAACCTTCGGTCGAGGATATGCCCCGCTCGCCTTCTGCCAGCCGGGCCTGGGCTTCGCCTTGGTGTAGCTGCCGACCAGCCCTTTAGCCTTCATGATGAGCGTTCTCCGGCGCCTGGATGCAATCGCGCCCTTCTTCGCGAGCACCCTTTCGATCCTGGGCGCGCCGTATTCCCGCCTGTTGGATCCGGATGCGTCGACGGCATCCTGCTCGATCGGGTCGGGAGCCGGCTCTGCCTCGGGATGCGCGGGCATCCGGTAATACGTCGACCGGGTCACGCCTGGGATTCTGCATTGCGCCGATACCGGGTAGCGGCCGGCGTTCGCCGCTATCACGGTCACTTTCGTGCGGATATCAGCGCCGCTTGCTTTGAAACATCGACCTCCATCCTGAGCTGCCCGTTCTCCCTCTCTAGCCCGGGGATGCGCTGCTGTTCGGAGGTCCTGTTGTCCGCGGCCCCAAGGGAGCCGGTCGGATTGATGCAGTCGATCCAGCGCCGGACGGTCGACCGGACCAGGTCGTATTCGGCCAGTATCTCGTGCATCGGCTTTCCGTTGTTGCAGGGCTCTACTATCTGGCGCTTGAATTCATCGCTGAAATGGCGCGGATGCCCAGGGCCTGCCATGGAAGGCCCTTTCTGTCGCAGGGATAGCCTCCCTCATATAACTGTACAAGAAAGTGTAGCAATTCCAGGTGTAGCTTGCGCTGAGCGATAAGTACGCGACGTTCCATAACTGCACGCATCTGGTGGGTGGCAACGGGACCATGTACTCCAGCAGCAGGATATCCGGCGACTACATGAGGATTGACGCTGAGGGGCAGGCTGGGTATTTGACTACAGGGTAGGCCTCTTTCTCTTCGGGCCAAGCTCGTATTCATGTGAATTTGCTTGTGAAATTGCGTCCAGGAGATGCTGGCGCATGGCTTCGCGTGATGTCCGCTAGTTTCGCCCGCTGTCCTCTGGTGGCCATGCTTCAGGGGCGGCGTGTACCAGTTTGGCTCCAGTGACCCCTCAATAAGGTTGGCTTGTACAGGTTCAAGCGCGACTTTAGCGAGGTGAAAGCATGGCTGATACGAACGTTGCCGCTATGGAATGCGGCGATGACAGTGCTGAGGAGGCTTGCGTAAAGCAGCACCAGCGGCACAACCGAGACACGTTGAGGTTGTTCCTTTTGGAAGATGCGGAATACTCGGAGGAAAACGAGCTGCCTCTTGTTTCGGCGATCAAATTAGACGAACCGCCTGTGGCCCTGATTCCGTTCTCAGTTGCCATGAAGGACGGCTGCAAGGACTTTGACTGCTTCGTCCATTTCTACGAGGACGACTTCCGCTTCCTCAGAGTCTGGAGCGACCCACGACGCTATCTTCCGAAGTTCCGAAAGTTTGCAGGTGTAGTGATGCCCGACTTCAGCACCTGCATCGACTTTCCGAAGTCCCTCAAGATGTGGAGCTGCTATAGGAACCAGGCGCTTGCATCTTGGTTCCAGAGGCAGGGGCTGGTTGTGCTGCCTAACGCGCGCCACGAGCCTGGCTGCGACTTCCTTCTTGAGGCGCTGCCACGTGGAAGCGCCCTGGCGATATGCGGACGCGCGCTGACCAAGAGCGTTCTTGAGCGTCGGCGATTCGTTCGCGATGTGAAGACCACGGTGGACGTTCTTAGGCCGACATCAATCGTCTATTACGGTAGCGACTTCTACCACGTGATGGACTACCCGCGCTCTCTTGGCATTCCCGTGTGGGTGTATCCCGGATGCAACCGAGGCGATTTGGACGGCGGACGCCGCGAGTTGGAGGGAGGTTTTGATGGGCTCGGGAGGTAGCGGCAACAACGTGGGCAATACCGTCGGCTCGCGTGATGATGGATTTCCTACTGTTAATGGGAGAACGACGAAAGTTCACGAAGGGAAACAGGGCAAACACCTTCCTGGGCATAACAACTATATCCCTGGAAGGGGAAAGATTGATGGCGGCATGGAGGCTGCGCAGAAGCTGATCCTGGAGGGTGCTGGAAAGGGAACTCCCGTAGGAATCAATAAAGAGCGAGTGGATTATGGTCGTATAATCGGTACGTACAAGAACCAGGACGGAGTGAGCATGCCGACCACTGTCGGTATGATTAATTATGAGGCTTCGGTAGTTTGTGTGACAAGGGGCTAGCCTAGGCAGCAACGCTCTTCGCTCCCTTCACGCCCTTCTTCCTCGCCTTCACCGGGCGACCCGGGA
>Ga0129308_1000562_pt1 | contig 52904 bp, 37 predicted proteins | sample L827metagenome_FD_94440 | JGI IMG/M metagenome (GOLD analysis project Ga0129308, IMG submission 94440) | Ring-tailed lemur group fecal microbial communities from Wisconsin, USA - L827 metagenome | ecosystem: Host-associated > Mammals > Digestive system > Large intestine > Fecal | place: USA... | reverse complement strand
GAAATAAATCTGTCGCGAATGGATTCTTCCGTCAAAGGCTATAAACAATTGTCAAAAGCAGTCCAACGGATAAAGGATAATTTCAATGCAAACGGTTATGAAATAGTGGATATGTTGGGAAAAGCATACATTGTAGGAATGAAGGCGGCGGTGACATTTGTAACAGATGAAAACCTTAAACCCGGACAGCAGCTTATAACGAAGATTATTAAGCCACAGATAAACTATCAGCAGCAAATGATACAAGCCGCGCAAATAGAAGTCAGTCAACCTGAATAAACAAAAACATTATAAATTATGGTAAGAACAAAAATTGATTATGGTATTGACCTCGGAACAACTAATTCCGCGATATGCCACATGGAAAAAGGAGAACCTGTTGTGATAAAAACCGATGTATTGAAAGACACCATGCCATCATGTGTTTCATTTACCAAACGTAAAAGTGTAAAAGCAGGCGATTCAGCCTTCAATGACATGAAAAGCGACAAACGCCGTGCATCAAAAGCTGGCATAAAGAGCTTTTCCAACGCTTACGTGGAATTTAAACGCACAATGGCAACGAATACCCGCTATCACAGCTCTTTCATGGAAAGGGATTATTCGTCGGAGGAACTGTCGGCAGAGGTTCTGAAAACGCTGAAATCCTTTGTAACGGATGAAAAAATATCTTCTGTTGTCATTACTGTTCCTGCAAAATTCACAGTCAACCAAAAAACAGCTACAATGGAAGCTGCAAAATTAGCAGGATTCCGGCAATGCGAACTCTTGCAAGAGCCTATTGCAGCTGCTATGGCTTATGGCTTGAGCACAGAGAATAAAAATGGAATATGGATGGTGTTTGACTTCGGTGGCGGCACATTCGATGCGGCACTTCTGAAAGTAGAAGATGGCATTATGCAAGTTTTTGATACGGAAGGAGATAATTACTTGGGAGGTAAGAATCTTGACTATGCCATAGTGGACAACATCATCATCCCCTATCTTATGGAAAACTTCAACCTTAGTTCTATGATTGCAGATGCCGACAAAAAGGAAGTCTTGCGTGACGCAATGAAGACATACGCAGAAGAAGCTAAGAATCAACTTTCATTTAAAGAGAAAGAGGATATCATATCCAATCTGGGAGAATTGGGTGAGGATGAGGACGGAGAAGAAATAGAGCTGGACCTCACCCTGACACAAGAAAACGTGTTTAATATGATGCGTCCCTATTTCCAAAAGGCAGTCGATATTTGCAAGAACTTGTTGCAGAGGAATCATTTATCCGGTTCTCAAATCAACAAACTTATATTGGTCGGTGGTCCTACACATAACCCCCTTATTCGCCAAATGTTGAAAGAACAAATCACAAAAAATATTGACACAAGTATCAACCCCATGACCGCAGTTGCCACAGGTGCCGCACTCTATGCTTCCACAATAGATGCGGAAGTAAGTGAAGAAGAGATTGAAGTGGGAACCATCACTTTGGACATAGGTTACGAATCGACATCTGTAGAAACGACAGAATGGGTAAGTATCAAGTTAACGGATAATTCTCCTTTGACAAAGGTTTGGGTGGAATTTGTACGCAGTGACAAGTCATGGTCAAGTGGAAAGATTGAAGTTGATATTACCGGGAATGTCATTGAAGCCAACCTTTTGGAGTCTAAACCCAACTCGTTTAATGTAATGGCATACGACGAAAAAGGAAACATCTTGCCATGTTTTCCTGCGGAATTTACTATTATTCAAGGAGCTAAAGTAGGAGCAACCCCTTTACCTTATAATATAGGCATTGCAACATGGAGTGATGTCAAGAAACGCGGAGTGTTCCGCATGGCAAAAGGATTAGAAAAAAACAAACCGGTTCCGGCAACAGGGGTAATTAATGATTTGAAAACCCCTTGCCGGCTTCGTCCAGGCGTTGAAAGTGATATACTGACCATTCCGATTTATCAAGTCGATGATTTTTCCGGAGCCGAAGGACGTTCGGCATCTTTGTATGAATACGTTGCCGATGTGATTATAACAGGTGATGATATAGAATCTCTTGTACCGGTAGACAGCCCCGTAGATGTGACATTGAAAGTCGATACATCGGAGCAAATGACTTTAGAAGTGCACTTCCTTGCCTCGGACATCACAGTGGAGAAGAAACTTGACACAAGCAAGAAGCAATCCGTGGAGGATGCCGAGAATATCATCAAAAAACAATTGATAGAAGCTCAGCAAAGTATTGACAGGTTGGCAGAAGCTAATATCTCGAATGCGACAATTCAAGAAGAACTCGACAGGGTAAAAGAAGAAGCCCAAAACAGTTCTGAGAAGAAAGCTGTGTTACAGCATCTGAAAGAAGTGCTTAGAAAAATAGAAAGTCTCGATGAAAGCACCGAGTGGCAAAGATTGGAAACAGAACTTCGGGGTGAATTTGACCGCCTTGAAAAAGCGCAGAATGACCTTGGCGATAAAAAGACGGCACAACTTATTGAACAATTGCGTTTACAGACTGATTAAGTAATACGCAGTAAAGATATCCGCATGGGGCGTGAAATATTGGATCAGATAAACAGTCTCTTTGTTGATTTGACTCTGGTTTATCAATGTATAGGACTGATTCGTAGTTGTCACGAGCGTTTCAGTACAATACGCTGGAAGGACGGTGTCCGTGCCCGTCAATTACTCAACCGAGGCTTGGAAGAAATCAATAATCAGCCTACGGTTGAGAAACTTCATCCAATAGCTTGTAATCTTATAGACTTGATGCCGGAAGATGAAGCAGCTAATGAAAAAAGGTTACTTCGATAATTTTTGTATAGGATCAATATGCAGTTCTATAAGAATGACAAAATCGCATCCTACACCGTAACGTTTCCGCATAAGCAAGGCTCTTATGCGGAAACCTATCGGGTGAAAGATGTAAACGGCAAGACCCGGTTCTTGAAACTTATAAATTACAGCAAACTGAACCGCAATCAGATTGATGATAACGGGTGTGTCATCGAAGTGGAGATTGCCAAACTGCTGAGACACCCGAATCTGTGCAAATACATAGATTCGGGAAACCTAATGCTGAATGGTGGGCAATGTGCATATCTTGTTACCGAATATATAAGTGGCGAAACGCTGTCTCAGAGAATCATTAGAGATGGTGATTTGAGCGTATATGAGATTAAACAAATAGCCAAGGCCGTTTTGTCAGCTTTATCCTACCTGCATCAACTGCCGGAGCCTGTTATTCACGGAGAAGTAACCATTCAGAATGTCCTGCTTAATCTTGTTGGTAGTATAGGCGAGTTGAAACTCATAGATTTAGGTCATGCTCGTTTTCTTAATCAAAAGCCGGCCAAACCGAATTTAAGCGAATTGAATGCTTTTTATCTTGCACCGGAAAGGTTCGCGGGAATATGTCAGGTACAATCTGATTTGTATGCTGTCGGTGTAATGATGTACCAGTTACTTTATGGCACATTACCTTGGTTTATAGATATATCAAGAATAAAGAATACAGATAAGGCAGATGCTATTTTGACAGAGCGTGACAAAGAATTGGATTTGCCTCAAATAGAGAAATATGAATTGGATGCTCAGCTGGTAAACTGCATACTAAAGGCTTTAAGTTATGATGTAGAAGACCGATTCCAAACAGCTGATAATTTTATCAAGGCAATTGACGGAAATGTCATCATTGAACGTCAGTCCACAAAACGGAAAATCCTTTCTTCTGAGCTTCCAACCTTATCTGATGCAATAAAAATATCCTCGCCGAAAAAAGGAGAAGGATTTACCGCAATAGCGGGCATGGATGAATTGAAAGAACAACTCCGTGAAGAAGTGATAGAACCACTCCATAATCCCAAAGAATACGAACGCTATGGCGTAACTATTCCCAATGGAATGCTGTTGTACGGACCTCCCGGATGTGGAAAGACTTTCTTTGCCAAACATTTTGCCGAAGAAGTGGGTTTCAATTTCATGTGCATAACTCCTGCCACACTCAAAAGCCGTTATGTCAATGCCACACAAGAAAATATTGCCAAAATGTTTAAAGAGGCAGAGGAGAAAGCACCAACCATTATCTTTATCGATGAGATTAACGAGCTTGTCCCCAATCGCGAAAGTGACATACACGAAATGTCCCGAAGTGCCGTAAACGAAATGTTGGCACAAATGGACAGGACCGGCGAACGCGGCATCTTTATTATCGGCGCAACAAATAATCCACATACCATTGACCCTGCAATATTGCGTGCCGGACGTCTGGATAAAAAGTACTTCATCGGTGCACCCGATAAGAATGCAAGAAAGGCTCTCTTTAAATTGTATCTTGAAAAACGGCCCTATGATTTCGGCATAGACTATGAAGAACTTGCTGTACGTACTGAAAATTATGTGTCAGCCGACATTCAATTAATAGTTAATGATGCTGCCCGAAATGCTTTGAAACAGCATAGTAGAATCACAATGACTCTCTTATTTGCTGCGATACAAAGTACTCGCCCGTCTTTAAATACTGAAGAGATGAAACGGTATGAAAAAATCAGAGCAAAGATGACAAATGAATTATCTGAAAGACAAAAGAATGAACACCCCCATATAGGGTTTAAATAAAAATGATTATGACAAAGCAAGAACTGTATTTGAAAACAATGTTTTGCTGCATGGCCTGCGATGGCAACATTGCACAAGAAGAGATAAAAACAGTAGAGGACTTCGCCATGCAAACCTCGATATTTAAAGAGTTAGACGTGGAAAACATGTTGAATACATACGTTTCCGCAATTAATCAAAAAGGAGCACTATTTCTCCGAAGATATTTGAATGAATTGTCTGAAGAAAAACTGACCTCAGATGAAGAACTGCAAATTATCAACTTGTCAATAAGGATGATTGAAGCAGACAATCGCATAGAATATTCTGAAGTAAAATTCTTTAAAAAAATTCGTTCCAGACTATCTGTTTCGGACGAACAAATTTTAGCTCACCATCCGGATAAAGAAGATTTTCTTTTACCAGATATTGACGCTATGGAAGAACCTGTTTGGAATGAAAATATTGTATTTGCAAACATTCGCTTAAATTAAATAAGCAGAAGTATCTGCCTCAAAGTTTCTTTTTCTAACGGAATTTTGAGGCAGAACTATAACTTAGCTGTATTATTCTTGCCCATTTAAAGTATGCCGGTCAGCTTCTCCTGTCCTCACAAACGCCTTATCCGTAAGTCATTCAAAGACATTTCCTTCTTTTTATTCCGCTATTCCCAAGATTTTTATTAATTTTGCAACCAATTATGCGATAATCAATTAAATAAACAGAATATAAAAATGGAATTAGCAAGTAAGTACAATCCCGCTGACGTGGAGGGAAAATGGTACCAGTATTGGCTGGACAACAAACTCTTTAGTTCAAAACCCGACGGACGTGAACCTTACACAGTCGTCATTCCGCCCCCTAACGTAACTGGAGTGCTCCACATGGGACACATGCTAAACAATACCATTCAGGATATATTAGTACGCCGTGCACGCATGGAAGGCAAAAATGCTTGCTGGGTGCCGGGCACTGACCATGCCTCTATCGCCACCGAAGCCAAAGTGGTGAACAAACTGGCCCAACAAGGCATCAAGAAAACGGATTTGACCCGTGACGAGTTTCTGAAACACGCTTGGGACTGGACCGACGAGCACGGAGGCATCATCCTGAAACAGCTCCGCAAGCTGGGTGCATCTTGCGACTGGGACCGCACTGCATTCACCATGGATGAAGAACGCAGCGAAAGTGTTATCAAAGTGTTTGTCGACCTTTACAAGAAAGGACTGATTTACCGTGGCGTGCGTATGGTAAACTGGGACCCGAAGGCACTGACCGCCCTCAGTGACGAAGAAGTGATATATAAGGAAGAGCACAGCAAACTGTATTACCTGAGATATTATGTAGCCGATGACGACATGTCGGGCGAAACCGGAGCCGAAGGTGAAATTGTGCACCGTGACGAACAAGGCAGACGGTATGCCGTAGTAGCTACCACACGTCCTGAAACCATTATGGGCGATACCGCCATGTGTATCAACCCCAAAGACGTGAAGAACCGTTGGTTAAGCGGAAAGAAAGTGATTGTTCCGTTGGTAGGGCGTGTCATTCCCGTCATCGAAGACGATTATGTAGACATTGAGTTTGGTACAGGATGCTTGAAAGTTACCCCGGCACACGATGTAAACGACTATATGCTGGGAGAAAAGTACAACCTGCCCAGTATCGATATCTTCAATGATAACGGAACGCTGAGCGAAGCAGCCGGACTGTATGTAGGCATGGACCGTTTTGATGTCCGCGCTCAAATCGAAAAGGACTTGCAGGAAGCCAGATTGATGGAAAAGGTAGAAGCTTATACCAATAAGGTAGGTTTCTCTGAACGCACCAACGTGGCCATCGAGCCAAAGTTGTCTATGCAATGGTTCCTCAAGATGCAGCATTTTGCTGATATGGCTTTGCCGCCGGTAATGAACGACGAACTGAAGTTCTATCCTGCCAAATATAAAAACACATACAAGAACTGGTTGGAAAACATCAAGGACTGGTGTATCAGCCGCCAGTTGTGGTGGGGACACCGTATTCCGGCATACTTCCTGCCTCAAGGCGGTTATGTAGTGGCCGAGACTCTCGAAGAAGCTGTGAAACTGGCTCAGGAAAAAACCGGCGACACCACCCTGAAAGCGGAAGACCTACGTCAGGATGAAGACTGTCTGGACACTTGGTTCTCTTCATGGTTATGGCCTATCTCGCTGTTTAACGGCATCAATAATCCGAACAACGAAGAAATCAACTACTACTACCCCACCAGCGATTTGGTGACCGGCCCGGATATCATCTTCTTCTGGGTAGCCCGAATGATTATGGCAGGCTACGAATACAAAGGTGATATGCCGTTCAAGAACGTTTACTTCACAGGTATCGTTCGTGACAAGCTGGGACGCAAGATGTCCAAATCATTGGGTAACTCACCCGACCCGTTGGACTTGATTGAAAGATATGGCGCCGACGGTGTGCGTATGGGTATGATGTTGTCTGCTCCTGCCGGAAATGATATCTTATTTGATGATACGCTTTGCGAACAGGGACGTAACTTCAACAACAAGATTTGGAATGCTTTCCGTTTGGTGAAAGGATGGGAAGTAGCCGACATCGAACAGCCCGAGTATGCACAACTGGCAACCGAATGGTTTGACAGCCTGCTCGTCAAAGTCTCTGCCGAAATAGACGATTTGTTCAGCAAATACCGTCTGAGCGAAGCACTGATGGCGGTATACAAACTGTTCTGGGACGAATTCTCAAGCTGGTATCTCGAAATGATTAAACCGGCTTACGGACAGCCGATTGACAAAAAGACTTATGAAACGACACTGCACTTCTTTGATGTATTGTTGAGACAACTTCATCCGTTCATGCCGTTCATCACCGAAGAGTTGTGGCAACATATTTACGACCGCAAGGAAGGTGAAAGCATTATGACTGCGCAAATGGAATCTTACGCAGACAGAAATCAGGAACAGAGCATTCAGTTGTGCAACACATTCGACCAGTTAAAGGAAGTAATCTCGGGCATCCGTAACATCCGCCTGCAAAAGAACATTGCACAAAAAGAAGCATTGGAAATGCAGGTTATGGGTGAAAATACGTTCCTCATGTCGTATGCCGAAGTCGTGAAGAAAATGGGTAACCTCACCACCGTCGGCATTGTCAATGAAAAGCCCGAAGGCGCTGCCTCATTCATGGTGGGAACCACAGAATACTTCATTCCGCTGGGAGGCATGATTAATGTAGAAGAAGAATTGGCCAAACTGGAAGCCGACCTTAACTATCAGGAAGGTTTCCTGCAAAGCGTACTGAAGAAGCTGAGCAACGAGAAATTCGTCAGCAAGGCTCCGGCAAATGTCATCGACATGGAACGCAAAAAACAAGCTGATGCCGAAAGCAAGATTGCTTCACTGAAAGAAAGCATAGCCGCTTTGAAAAAATAAACGGCAGATAAACTATTTATCCCCAAAGGAGGTGCACTTTTCTAAGAGTTGCACCTCTTTTTTTATTTATCTGTTAATAAAGCATTTCAAAAGGAAAATGTCTCAAACTTATTTCTACCTTTGTTATTAATCTTTTTAATGAAAAACATCTATGAACAAACTGACAAAACTCGTATGCTTGTCGTTGTTTCTTTTATCTTCGGCAAGTATCAGTAGCGCCGCTCCCAAGGACTATCGCTACACGACGGTTCCCAATGACCCGCTAAAAGCACGTATCTACACATTGGACAATGGGTTGAAAGTCTACATGACCGTCAACAAAGAAACCCCGCGTATCCAAACCTACATTGCCGTGCGTGTGGGTGGAAAGAACGACCCGGCCGAAACAACCGGTTTGGCACACTACTTTGAACACCTGATGTTTAAAGGCACCACACACTTCGGTACACAAAACTATGAAGCAGAACGTCCGTTGCTCGACCAAATTGAACAACAATTTGAAGTGTATCGCAAAACAACGGATGAAGCTCAGCGGAAAGCCATCTATCACGTTATAGACAGCTTGTCATACGAAGCTTCAAAATATGCCATTCCCAATGAATATGACAAACTGATGGCAGCCATCGGAGCCAACGGAACCAATGCTTATACCAGCTTCGACGTAACCTGCTACACCGAAGACATTCCTTCCAATCAGGTAGAAAACTGGGCTAAGATACAGGCTGACCGTTTCAAGAACAGCATTATACGCGGTTTTCACACCGAGCTTGAAACTGTTTACGAAGAAAAGAACATGTCTCTCACACAAGACCCCCGCAAGGTGAACGAAACCATGTTTGCAGCACTCTTCCCCCACCATCCATATGGCACACAGACCGTGCTAGGTACACAGGATGACTTAAAGAACCCTTCCATCACCAATATCAAGAATTACTATAAAACCTGGTATGTGCCCAACAATATGGCCATCTGTCTGTCGGGCGATTTCAATCCTGATGAAATGATTGTCACTATCGACAAGTATTTCGGTGACATGAAGCCCAATCCCAATCTTCCCAAACTGGCTGTCGAGCCCGAAGCACCGATTACCACACCCATTGTACGCGAAGTCCTCGGCCCTGATGCCGAGTCTGTGACATTGGCATGGAGATTCCCCGGCTCGGCAAGCAAAGAATATGAAACGCTGCAAATTGTCAGCCAGATTATGAATAACGGCAAGGCCGGTCTGATAGATATTGACCTCAACCAACAACAAAAAGTATTGGGAGCCTATGCTTATGTGTATAATTTGTCGGACTACTGCGCTTTCATCATGCAAGGACGCACCAAAGAAGGACAAACACTGGACGAAGTGAAGGATTTGTTCCTAGGTGAAATAGCCAAGCTGAAATCAGGTGACTTTGATGAGAATATGCTGCAAGCCAACATCAACAACTTCAAGAAATACCAGATACAGCAATTGGAATACAACAGTATTCGTGCCGATATGTTTGTTGAGTCCTTTGTAAACGGAACCGACTGGGCAGACGAAGTGACTGCACTCGAACGTATGTCGAAACTGACTAAAGCAGACATTGTTGCCTTTGCCAACAAATACTTCACAGACAGCAATTACGCCGTTGTCTATAAGAAAACCGGAAAAGACCCGAACGAAAAGAAAATCTCTAAACCGGAAATCACTCCTATTGTTATGAACCGTGACACTGCCAGCGAATTCCTAAAAGAAATACAAGGCAGCAAGGTGCAACCCATCGAACCGGTATTTATCGATTACAACAAAGATATGAATCAGTTTGCATGGAACAAAGAGGTTCCTGTCCTGTACAAACAGAACACTACCAATGACTTGTTCTACATGCGCTATATCTTCGAAATGGGTAATAACAATGACAAGAAACTGGGAACAGCCGCACAATATCTGAGATTCCTCGGCACTTCGGACATGACGCTGGAACAAATAAACAGCAAGTTCTATGGCTTGGCTTGTTCATTCAACGTATCTCCGGGTGACGACCGCACGTATATTACACTGTCAGGATTGAACGAAAATCTGCCTCAGGCTATCGAATTATTCGAGAAGATATTGGCTGACGCACAACCCGACAAGACGGCCTACGACAACATGGTGAAGAACATTCTGAAATCACGCACGGATGCCAAATTAAACCAAATGCAGAACTTTATACGCCTGCTGAATTATGCTGTTTTTGGAAAAGAATCGGCAACACGTAATTTATTGTCTACAGAAGAATTGCAGAATATGAATCCGTCGGAACTGACTGACCGCATCCATAAACTGACTTCGTTCAAACACCGCATCATGTATTACGGTCCCAGCTCGGAACAAGAGTTGACCGGCGTATTGAATAAATATCATAAAGTTCCTGCACAGTTGAAAGATATTCCGGCCGGCAAGAAATTTGTGATGCAGCCCACTCCTGCCAATAAGGTCTTGATTGCTCCATACGAAGCAAAACAGATTTACATGGTACAGTATTCTAATCGCGAAGAAAAGTTTGACCCGGAAGTTGAACCCATCCGCAGTTTGTACAATGAATACTTCGGTGGCGGCATGAACTCCATTGTCTTCCAAGAAATGCGCGAATCACGCGGTTTGGCTTATTCTGCATGGGCAGGAATCGTGACAAGCGGCAAGGCCGTTTATCCATACACCGTGCAAACCCAAATAGCGACTCAGAATGACAAGATGATGGATGCTATCAAGACTTTCAATGACATCATCAATAATATGCCGGAATCGGAAGCTGCTTTCAAACTGGCAAAAGAAGGTATCATTTCCCGTCTGCGCACCGACCGCATTATTAAGGATAACATCCTTTGGTCATACATTTATGCTCAAGATATGGGTGTGAACGTCGACAGACGCATCAAACAGTACAATGACGTACAAAAGATGACCCTGCAAGACGTTATCGATTTCCAAAAGAAATGGATGAAAGACCGCACCTATACTTATTGCATACTGGGTGACAAGAAAGAGCTGGACATGGAAGCACTGAAAACGATAGCTCCAATCGAGGAACTTACTCAGGAAGAGATTTTCGGATACTAACCCAATGTAACTCGAATGCCGATTAGAAATGAATAGTAAAGAATAACTGTCAAAAAAGGGATGCCGAAAAGATAATCGGCATCCCTTTTTCATGTGTGTGTGTTGTGTGTATATCGTGAGCTGTTCTTACTTCTTATTCATATTCAGTTCGACAATAAACGCCACCAACAGACCTACACCGCCCAACAGCAGGACACTGGCTCCATAAATAAGTTCAGGAATACTCCTCTGATAGTAAGTAAGTTTATCACCGGTAATGTAACCCGGTATGGTGCTGGCACAAATCACATAACCGAGTAACAGTCCCAATCCCATTCCTGTAAACAAACACCCCAACTTCAAGGCCGAAAAAGAGAAGTTGCTAATCGAAGAGAAATTAATCTTATGCTCCAGCATATCGGGAGTAAACTTCTCTCCCATCTTTTCGATAATAGTCAACCGTTCCTTTTTGCAGACAAACAGTTCGAACAGCTTGTAAATTCCCAAAGTGATAATGGCCAGAATAGCAGGCACCATAATAAAATCCATCATAATCGTTTCTTTTTAAGTTATTATTTTTGTTCCTTTGTACCCTTTAGACGCAGCATTTCCGGTCAGGTTACAACTTTACGCAAAAAAATATTTTTTATTCAAAATGTGTAACCTTATCTATATGCATGCGTCTAAAGAGGTGAAATGGAATACGACGAAGCACATATCATTCAAGATGTATTGGAAGGAAAAACTTCCCGCTATGAATATTTTTCGGAAAAAGAATAGGATAAAATGAAGATTTGAGCAGAATTGGGTATTTCAACTGACTGTCAGTAGGTTTGGGCATAGGTTGGCACAAGGTGGCACAGATGGGGAAGACAGGCTTTGGGAAGAATATGGAAACAGATGCACTTCCAAATCATTACCCGATATCGGATGCACTTTTAATACTAACGGTCTATATTTCTGCGTTCTGCGTAGGTTTACATTCTGCCCTTACAACTCCCATAAACTAATTTTGCACCAAACAAAAAGTAAGGATTATGAGGAGTACATTCAAGACCGTGTTCTACGTGAACGCAAGCAAAGAGAAGAACGGAGTTGTCCCCATCATGGGACGTGTGACCATCAACGGGACTATCGCACAGTTCAGTTGCAAGCAGACCATCCCAAAAGCACTTTGGGATGCAAAGGGAAACCGCGCCAAAGGCAAGAGCAAGGAGGCACAGGCGGTAAACTTCGCGTTGGACAACATCAAAGCACAAATAGTGAAGCACTATCAGCGTCTTTCCGACCGTGAAGCCTGTGTGACCGCTGAAATGGTACGTAACGCTTATCAGGGCATAGGCACAGAATATGAGACCTTGTTACGTGCCTTTGACAAGGAGAACGCGGCTTTTGCCAAACGTGTGGGTAAAGACCGCTCCAAGCGCACATATCTGAAATACCTGACTGTCCGCAAGTATGTAGCCGAGTTTATCAGAAAGCAATATAAACGTGCCGACATAACGATGAACGAACTTACGGAGGACTTCATCCGCGACTATTGCCTGTACCTGCGCAACGAGGCAGGGCTTGCGCAATCTTCCGTGTGGATATACTCCATACCATTGAAACATATCGTCACCACGGCTCACTACAACGGAAAGATACCAAGAAACCCGTTTGCAATGTACCACGTTGACCCCGACCATAAGGAGCGCGGCTTTCTGACGGAGGAGGAACTTCAGGCATTGGGCGCAATCAAACTGAAAAATCCAAACTTCGCGCTGGCAAGGGACTTGTTCCTGTTCGGATGCTGGACGGGCATATCGTTCATAGACATCAAGAACCTCACGACTGACAATATCGTGGAAATGAACGGTGCGTTGTGGATTGTGTCGAAACGGCAAAAGACAGGTGTCCCGTTCCAAGTCAAGCTGATGGACATTCCGATGCAGATAATCAAGCGTTACGAGCCGTTCCGAAAAGACAAGAGGCTATTTAACATAGGCTCACTTGACATGGTAAACAAACGCATAAAGAACATAGCGAAGAAGTGCGGTATCGAGAAGCCGGTTTCCTTTCACCTCAGCCGCCACAGCTTCGCTGTCATGGCATTGAACTACGGTATGCCGATAGAAAGCGTGAGCAAGATACTCGGACATACGGACATCAAGACCACGCAAATTTATGCCAAGGTAACGAACACGAAACTAAACAGCGACATTTCCGCCTTTGAGAACAAAATAAGCGGACGTTTCGACATATAACCGCTTGATTATGGAACGGGGCATTATTACGATGAATGAGTATGGTAGAGTGACTATACCCACTTCTACAAATGTATGGATGACAGAGGCAGAGCTGTCCTCATTGTTGGGTACAATCGCCCCAACACTCCGTGCCGCCATCCGAGCCGTATATAAGAGTGGAGTGCTGAAACGACATGAGGCAGAACGGTATATCCGTTTGCCCGACGGCTACGGCATGGAAGTGTACGCCCTGCCTATGGTCGTGGCAATTGCATTCCGCATCAATACCCCATGTGCGGCAATGGTGCGCGATACCCTGCTGGAAAGGCTGTACGGGCGAAAAGAAAAACAAGTCCTGTGGGTGTCAATTGACAGACCGATGTGCGAGTGTTAGAGCGTGGGTACGTACCTACGTAAACAGCCCGAAGAAGCGAGAAAGGAATGCTTCTTCGGGCTTTCTTTTTGTTTTGCCGCACCTTTTCTTATGTGCTTTTCTGCATTTTCTTGTCAGTTTGTTACGATTGCGCCGTTCCGCTTCGTTTTGCGTATCAGAGTTTTATGCGTTGCATCATAACTTTGTACCCGATTGTTTAACCCGTTGCCGACACTGCTGTCGGCGACACAAAACCAAGCAAAGCCTATGGCAGAACAAGACGAATTCATCCGTGTGGGGACAACCCTCTACAAGATTGTTGACCAGCCGCTGATTGACGGGGGTTGTGTGAAGAAACGCATCGCATGGAACTCCGAGACCTTGCGGCAGGACTACGGCAAAGACCGCATGGCTACCGTGCCGAAGTATGACGGTTTCTGTACCGTCCCCGACCATGTGGGCTACAAGCCCGTTGTCGGAAAGTTCCTCAATCTCTATGAGCCGATAGGACACCGACCGCAGGAGGGCAGTTTCCCCTGCATCCGCTCGTTAGTGGAGCATATCTTCGGAGAACAATACGAGTTGGGCATGGACTACATGCAGTTGCTCTACCTTTATCCTATTCAGAAACTTCCTATCCTGTTGCTCGTGTCCGAAGAACGGAACACGGGCAAAAGCACGTTCCTCAACTTCCTGAAAGCCATTTTCCAAGACAACGTGACGTTCAACACCAACGAGGACTTCCGCAGCCAGTTCAATTCCGATTGGGCAGGGAAGCTGCTCATTATGGTGGACGAAGTACTGCTCAACCGCAGGGAGGACAGCGAACGTCTGAAGAACCTCAGCACTACACTTTCCTACAAGGTGGAAGCCAAGGGCAAAGACCGTAACGAAATCGGTTTCTTCGCCAAGTTCGTGTTGTGTTCCAACAACGAGCATCTGCCCGTCATCATCGACGCAGGCGAGACACGCTATTGGGTACGCAAGATAGAGCGGTTGCAGTGTGACGACACCGACTTCCTGCAAAAGCTGAAAGATGAAATCCCGGCTTTCCTGTATCATTTGCAGCACAGGACGCTGGCAACGAAAAAAGAAAGCCGTATGTGGTTTTCACCGAAGCAAATAGAAACGGAAGCCTTGCGGAAGATTATCCGCAGTAATCGCAACCGCCTCGAAATAGAAATGGCGGACTTGCTACTCGACATCATGGCGAAGATGGAGATGGAAACGGTGTCATTCTGCCTGCATGACATCATCCCCCTGTTGCTGTGTTCGCAGGTCAAGGCGGAGAAGCTGCAGGTGCGGAAAGTGGTGCAGGAATGCTGGAAGCTGTCCCCTGCACCCAACGGGCTTACCTATACCACCTACGTGTATGGCGGCGAGGGACGCTATCAGCCACGCAAGGGAGTGGGCAGGTATTACACCGTAACCAAGGGACTGCTGGAAAGCCTGTGATATTCTGTTGAATTGTTGAATATATATAATAGAATGTTGATATATAGCAATATACAGACTCAACAGAATACCAACAACGCCCAACGGACGATGAAGAAGGAACAAGGCAACATTCGGTTCTGCCCTCACTTCTTCTTTTCGTTGCCGTTTGTTGGGCATCATGCGTTTGTTGAGGACAAGTTGAGCGCGTATCAAACAATATACCAATGTATTATGTGTCATATTCAACACTTCAACGCTTTTACACCCGTCAACAAGTCCGTGGGGAAAACGGCTGGATGCCCCCAGCAGGTATTACGTATGCCGACATGCCATCATGCCGACAAGCAGGCATGGCAACATGACGGCACGAAACTATGGTGACATACCGACATGGCGGCATGACATGCCATCCCAAGCTGGCGAAAGAGGAAAGACATCCGGCGACCACCGACAGCGCAGCGGATTTTGAGGAACGGAAAAGCCATAGCTCATTAGGGCGTTTTCTTCACGCACCGCTGCGCTAATGCTAAAAACGCCCCAATGAGCCGAAGGGGTTACCCCCTCTGGACACCCCCGTTTTCATGCGGCACGACCGCAACGGACGGGAATGAACAAACAAGTTTGTAGAACCTATAAAAATAAAAGACAAAAATGGGATACATAAGCATCCAATTCAACAAGGCGAAAGGCTCGGCGGACACGGGCGCGTCCGACCACATCGAACGCAAAACCGTCCCCAAGAACGCCGACCCTACACGCACCTGCCTCAACCGTGAGCTGGTGGACTTCCCCGATGGCGTGACAGACCGCACCGGAGCAATCAACCACCGCATCCGCACGGCAGGCATCAAGAGGAAGATAACGCCCGACCAAGTGAGGGCAATCCGCATCGTGCTTTCAGGCACGCATGAGGACATGATGAAAGTGAAGGACGAGGGCAGACTGAACGAATGGTGTGTCGACAACCTGCAATGGCTGCACCGCACTTTCGGACGGGAGAACACCGTTTCGGCAGTCCTGCACATGGACGAGCATACGCCGCACATCCACGCCACGGTCGTACCGATTGTAACGGGCGAGCGCAGGAAAGCGAAAAAGAAGCAACAGGCAGAGGGCAAGCGCACCTACCGCAAGAAAACGGATGCCATTCGCCTGTGCGCCGATGACGTGCTGACACGTGAGAAGCTGTCAGCCTATCACGACAGCTACGCCGAAGCAATGGCGAAATACGGCTTGCAGCGTGGCATCCGTGGCTCGGAGGCACGGCATACCACCACCGCCCAATATTACCGTGATTTGAAGCGGCAGACGGGAGAACTTGAAGCCAATGTGCAGCAGTTGCAAACGGAAAGACAACAGGCGGAACAGAAACTTGACGAGGTGAAGCAAGGAATCAAGTCGGAAAAACTGGAAGCCGCTAAGACCGAGGCGAAAGCCGCACTCGTGGCAAAGGTCGGTTCTCTTTTGGGTGGTGGAAAGTTGAAAGCGGAAAGGGAAGGGTTTCAACAACGCATCGCAGAACTTGAAAATAAAAATGCAAGATTAGAGCAATATATCAAGCAGATGGAACGTGAACACCAAGCCCAATGCATCAAGTTCAGTGAGTATATAGACAAGGTAAAACGATACTTCCCTCATGTGGATAAATTGTTGCCCTTGATAGACTTCTGCCGTAATACGCTGCACTTCTCCGAACAGATTATCCAAGAATTGTGCAAGTTGAAGAAAGTGAAGTTGAAAGGTGATTTTTATTCACCCGAATTTAACCGTAAATTCCATGCAGAAGGTGCGGCTTTCTCGTTTGAAGAAGATAAAAGCAGAACTGGACATTTCCGAATATGCGTGAATGATATTCCGCTTGTGCAATGGTTCCGGCAGAAGGCGCATGAATGGAGAAACGGTTTGGGGATTACTACCCAAAAGCAAAGTAATGGGATGAAAATTTAATGCACGCGCATAAATCCCGCTCAAACAGTCTCAAAAAGTAAAGAAAATCATTCAATGAAAGGAATTTATCAAGGATTTTAGCTACTTTTGCAATTGGATTGGGGAAGCCCTTTCCGAGACATAGAAAAAGAAGAAGCGTTATGCTTATCTTGTAGAACGGAAACCTGAGAAATTTCTGAATTGTGTACAAGGGTAGCATAGTGGTTCTCACGCTATAGCGTGGGCTGCTATTACTACATCTGTACACAGGGTTTTCTCAGGACCTCCGAACTAAGACGTAGCATCGCAGTGCCACGCTTCGTGTTTTGGATAAGTGTCAATAATTATCATTAAAATAGTGAACATTATGAAGAATGTTATTACCTTACTATCCTGTGCAGTTGCATTAGTTATGACTTCTTGCACACTCTCTAACGAGGAAAAAGCTGAGAAGTTGGTTAAAGAGACGCTTAAAGACTATCTCTATCACCCAGATTCTTATGAACCAATATCAACAAAAGTTGATAGTATGTTCATTGATGTAACTACTATTGAACCTATTATGAAAATTAGTGAGGACATCAAAGATTTGATGTCTAAAATAAACAGATGTAAAATGAAAGTCGAATCCGCAGAATCTTCTATGGATATTTTTGCTCCTAATGGATATTCTTCTCAATACTCTCGTGGAGAATATGCGCGGGCAAAAAAAGAGAAAGAAGAAGCCAAATCTGATTTGGATAAATATACCAAGAAACTTTCAGAACAACTTGTTTCTCTAAAAGAAAATGTTGCAAAATATCACAAAGGTGAATTTACAGGTTGGGCGGTAAGTCATAGATTTAGGAGTCTTAATGGCGCAGGCTCAATGACCATTCCGGGAGAAATGATTTTCTTTTGCGATAAAGAGTTTACAACTTGTGGCGGTTATGAAGTTGATAAGTTTGAGAACTTTGCAAAAATCTTGAAAGCTGTAGATGAAGCAACTTCTGATGAAGATATAATAGATTATTTTAGGGAGGATAGCTTTTTACTGTAACTCCCGTCTTTTAATAGAATAGAAAGTTAGCGTGCCTTCATGGCACGTTAACCTTTTATACAATGTAAACTTTATCAACGGCAAATCTTTCTTTTAGTATGCAGGCATTGTTTATTGGGGTAATTTGTATTATAACTATTTCAATTTGTTATATAGCTATAACAAGAACACGCCTAAAAAATAAGTCCAAGGAACTTTCTGAAAAGTTAAACCACATATCTTCTTATAGCAATAAATCCAATTATGAGCAAGCAAGAGAAAGATTGTCGGCATTAAACAACGGAGCATTTATTGATATTCCGTCCGACCTTAATAGCACTTTTTCAGGGAAGATAATATCTGCAACGCAAGAAAAAGATTTTGTCAATCATTATAAGCCGCATTTTCAAGAAGCATATTCACTTGTTAAGAAACTTGAAGCCTTTAATATCACTCCATCTGAAACCATATTCAAATTTATCAGTGACTTTGGGGCTATCAATAGACTTGTAAAACAACATAATGAGGGAATCATTACATTTCTACTTGACACGCATAAAGAGTTTTTCGACCATTGCCTAAAATATCCGTTAGACAAGCAACAAAGACGCTCAATCGTTTCAGAAGAAGAAAATTGTTTAGTAGTCAGTAGTGCAGGGAGTGGAAAGACTTCATCCATCGTAGGGAAAGTAAAGTATTTGACTGAAATAAAGAAAATCAACCCTCAAAATATTCTCCTTATCAGCTACACAAACAAGGCTGCCGCTGAATTAACAGAAAGAATGGGTATTGCTGGTTTGCGAGGGTACACTTTTCACAAACTTGCCCTTGACATTATCGGACAGACAACAGGACAAAAGCCATCAATATATGAAAATACGGACGCGCTCTTCGTGAAAATCTACCATGAATTATTGAACGACAAGAAATTCAAGAAAAGCGTAATAGAATACTTCATTGATTATCAAACGCCCGAAAAGGAGTGGGAAAAGCGGAAGAATGAGCGTAGGCAACAACTTTCAGAGCAAAAAGAGGTGCGTTTGAAAGCAACGTTTCCCGATATGGATGGAAAAACTGTTTATGTACGGAGTGAACAAGAGCAGAAAATATGCTTTGCGCTATCTTCCCTTAGCGTAAAATTCAGATATGAAGAGCCATACGAGCATCCATTGGTAGACGAGATGCACTCTCAATACAAACCGGATTTTTCCATTTATTTTGAACAAGGTGGAGAAACAAAGCGAATATATTTAGAGCATTTTGGAGTGGACGAGCATGGGCTTGTTCCTATATGGTTTGCCAAAGACAGAGGCATTACCTATGAAGAAGCAAACCAAAAGTACAACGATGGCATAACATGGAAAAAAGCGGCACATGAGAAATTCGGCACTAAGCTGTTGACAACTTCAAGTGCAGACTTTCATTATTCCGATATTCGGGAGAAGTTGAAAACCTTATTGGAAAAGGCTGATGTTTCCATCCAAGAGAAAACAGATGCAGAATTATACGATATGGTTCTTCCCCCGAACAGCAAGCATGAGAAGGCTTTTATCCGCCTTGTCGTGACTTTTGTGACATTGATAAAGTCAAGTTGCAAATCTGTAGATGAAGTATTAAGGCAAACTAAAAACGCAGGGGACGAACGCAGTACGTTCATTATCAAAAACATCTTTCAGCCCGTTTATAAACGGTATATTGAAGAATTGGCGAACATCAACCAAATAGATTTTACGGATGCAATTCTGCAAGCTACCGACATTTGTCGTTCCTCCCATCCTGTGAAGTATGATTATATCATTGTGGATGAGTTTCAAGACATATCAGTTGACCGTTACAACTTCTTAAAAGTATTGCGAGAGGGAAATCCACCCGCCAAGTTGTATTGTGTGGGCGATGACTGGCAGTCCATCTATCGTTTTTCGGGGAGCGACATGGCACTTTTCAATCAGTTCTCAGATTACTTCGGCCAGACAGAAATCAATAAGATTGAAACAACATATCGGTTTGGAGAGCCTTTAGTCAGCCTGTCCTCGCAATTTATCCAACGCAACGAAGCCCAAATTAAAAAGAACATCCATCCTTTTAACCCACAAGTTAAAACAGAATTACAGTTTTGCGATTATGAAAGACGAGATTATTGCAATGTTATCGGACAATTGGTCGCGTCAATTCCATTAGACAAATCAGTCTTTTTGTTAGGGAGATATTCCTTTGACGATTATTACCTGTCGTTCATGTATAAATCCGTGAAAGAGGGTAATCGCTTTTTCTATATCATCGGAGACAGGAAAATAGAGTTTCTGACCGTTCATAAATCCAAAGGACTTGAAGCAGACTATGTGATAATTCTTCAATGCAACAAGGACACATACGGGTTTCCCTCACTTGTAAGCGATGACCCTGTGCTTAATTATGTCTTGACAAAAAGCGACCAATATCCATACGGAGAAGAACGCAGGCTGTTTTATGTAGCCATTACCAGAGCTAAAGTAAAGACCTATATACTGTATGACAGACGCTTTCCTTCCGTTTTCGTAGACGAATTCTTGCATCCGGAAAAAATTACGGAAGAAAGTTATGCCAAGCATCCAAACGCCAACAAAAAGTGGACACGCAGTGCGGATAATTTTCTGCTTACCCTTTATCATGAAGGGAAAAGTATAAAATACATAGCCGAGAAAATGGGCAGAAGTCAAACCTCGATAGGAATGCGATTAGGAAAATTGGAAGGGAAACGGCAATAAAATACTGATTGCATTTCGTTTGTCGAAAATATATGTTACCTTTGCATAGAGTTGTTTGACAGCAATGTACTGCACATCGCAGAATTTATGACCGTTGCCAAGTCATTACCTCACTTGTGGCAAAAAGTGCGCAAGTTGCTTATTCCTAAATTATTCCTATCTTATAGCTGTATTTTTTGGAAAAATACGGCCAGCAGGTATTTACCTTGATTGTCCGTATCGTTGCCAGCCAGGAGGATGCAGAAGAACTTACACAGGATACTTTCCTTAAAGCTTTTCAACACCTCTCTTCATTCAAAGCGGAAAGCAACTTTTCGACATGGATATACCGTATCGCTTACAATACCGCAATTTCGGCCGTACGAAAGAAAAAATACGATTTATTTGACATGGATGATACGCTGCTTGCCAACATTTCGGACGAACAAGTAGATGATACGCTGAGCGAGGAGAGCGAGGAGCAGATAGCCAGGCTGAACAAAGCCATGGAAAAACTTGATGCAGACGAACGAGCCGTCATTACTTTATTTTATATGGAAGACAAGCCTGTCAGCGAGATTGCCCTCATATTGGGAATGACGGAAAGCAACACGAAAGTGAAGTTACACCGTATACGTAAAAAACTATATGTACTTATAACCAAAGAAGAACAATGAACGAAGAACTGAAAGATAAAGGACTGAAAAGAGCAATAAAGGAACAGCCTCAATTCCGCCTGTCCTCCAACTTTACTTTCCGCACCATGCAGAAAGTGGAAGACGCTGCTTTGCTTCGCGAAAAAAGAATGGAACAAAGAACATTATGGGCTACTATTATCGCTTCCCTGCTCCTGCTGGCAAGCGGCATTGCCGGATTAATCTATTATTTCGGCAGTAGTCTGAAGGATTTCCTGCAACCGATACAACTTCCGGAGGCTCATAAGATAGAAATTCCTTCTTTCTACTTCATGTTTATTATAGTCATTTCTTTATGCCTGTTATTCGACAGATGGATGAGAAAGCAGTATTTCAAACGACATTCCTCCTGAAAACAATTCCAATGGCCGACTCAGGAAAAAAGGCCGTGGGCTTTTAAAAAAGTCTCATGAGGACTTCAGCAAACAATGGAGACACTTTTTCCAAACAATGGTAACAGTTTTCCCAAACAATGCCCATTGTTTGGGGTAGGAATGCCCATCACTCCGAAGCGGTTACTTCTCAAGCAAATCTTTCAAAAAGGCATCCAGTTCTTCGTCTAATCCTTTCAGCAATTCATCGTTCAATAACAATGTATCTTCATCGTCTACCAGCAGAAGTTCGGCTACCGTTTCCTTGTCTTCATCCACCAACACAAAAGAATACGGCTTCATGATACAAAGATTATCCAACTTTCCGGATTCCTGCAGGCAATTGAGCTCTCCTCTCAGAATCCGTTCGACAATAGTGTAAAAATCATCTCCATCATAATCCACCCACTCTTCGATTATGGTACGCGACAATTCCTCGTCATCATCATTAAATAATACTAGTTCACCGCTATCCTGCTTAGGCTGCAAATGAATATCGGTAACTACCGTTTTCTCTCCATCAGCAATAAATTTATCGATTGCTTCCTGAAGGGATGATACAATAGAAGCATGTGACTGTGCACTGAGTTTCATACCAAAATCAATTTTATTTAATTATTTATATTCAAAAGTACAAAAAAAATCTTTCATGCAACACTTATTCCTTAAAAATTATCTTTGAAACGATTCATTTGTATGTTTAACTGGGGCAATTGGGCCTCACGCTCCTTCAGTCTCAATAAATAGAGAGCAATAACGGTGGCTTCCGTCGTACCGGCTTTCGCCAACTGATTTGCTTTTTCCACCCATTCTATGGCGGTTGCAGGGTCGTCTTTCATTTCATAATATAATCCTATATTAAATGCTGCACGCATTTTTTGACGACCTTTGCTCTTATCGTATATCTGCTTCCACAGCTCAAATGCACGGTCCCAGTTATTCTCGCGCACATATACTCCGGCATCGCGCATCCCCACATTGCCTCCGTCAAAATAAAAGCGCGATACTTCCCTCCAATGCGGAAGAAGGTAGTCGACAGGCATGGTAGCAGCATATTCCGAAGCTTCCTTTACGATTTTTTTGTCTGATAAGGTAGGTTCAATTTCCCATGATATGGTATCCTGTTTACTGAAACTGAGCATGGGACGCTCCCGCGAAGGGATATATATTCTGATAACGGGGACAACCATACCGTCCACTGCATCTACCTGGAAACCTCCATCAAATGTATCTATAAATAAAACTCCCCGCTTGGTCTGGATATCCAATCGGTCGAAGGAGAATATTAAATCGGCACCCAAATCGGCAGCCAATTTCTGTACTTCATCCTGAGTCAGCATCACATCTTCACGTAGCTCGGTATCCTGTCCGCGCAAAGCGGAATCACAAATGATTACTTGCTCAAAGTAATTAGCATTCGCTATTTCCTCCGCCAAAGCTTCGGCAGCGATTTTACCGTCTCCTTTCAGTTCCACACTAATCACATCATGGCTGTCTCCCGCTTTGTAGACAGGCATGTTGTTTACCACAGCCACGTTTCGCACTACATCAGGAAAACTGATATCGGCAGCCTGCAACTGTTCAAAAGAAATCGTTTGCAAACTTCCGCATGAAGCCAAAGCCAAGCCGGTGACTATCGCTATTAATGAAATCGTTTTATTCATATTTGACCAATATTACTTATAAGGACAAAAGTAAGCTATTTACAGGAACTTATTAGTTAAAAGGAATAAAAAAACGTCTAAGCAGAAAATTCTGCTCAGACGTTTCTATGAAAGGGTCTATTTATCAGGCATTTTTTCCGTGGCAGTTCTTATATTTCTTACCACTTCCGCACGGACACAGGTCATTACGGCCTACTGTCTTTTCTGCACGCACCGGTTCGCGTTTCACTTCACGAGTGTCGTGGCCGGCTGCTGCTTGCTGATCGGGGTCACCTAAATCCCGCTTTTCTTCTCTATATTGCTGACGGGGAGCTGCCGGTTCGGGAGCTGCTTCGCGCACTTGCTCCGGTTCCTGTACAGGAATCTGTCCGCGAGTCAATACGGAGATGGTATTGTTATTAATCTTATTGACCATGTTATCAAACAGGTTCACTGATTCCAGCTTAAATATCAACAACGGGTCTTTCTGCTCATAGCTTGCATTTTGCACGGAATGTTTCAACTCGTCCAGTTCGCGCAAGTTTTCCTTCCAGGCATCATCGATGGTATGCAGCAAGATGGCTTTCTCGAATGACTTCACGATTTCCTTACCTTCTGTTTCATACGCAGCTTTCAGGTTGACAGAGATATTATACAAACGCTTGCCGTCTGTAATAGGAATCATAATGTTTTCATACATGTGTCCCTGCAACTCGAACACTTGCTTGATAACAGGGTTGGCAATCTGGGCCATGCGTTCTGTCTTGCGTTTGAAGTTGTTCATTGCTGCCTCGAAAGTCAGTTCTGCCAAGTCTTCCTGCTTCTTCGCATTGAATTCTTCTTCTGTGAAAGGAGGTTCCATCGCCAAAGTCTGCAACATTTCCATCTTCACATTATCATAATCGCCCAGTTCCACTGCATACACGCAACGGTCCCAAATCATATTCACGATATCCATGCCGATACGTTCACCCATCAAAGCATGGCGACGCTTCGTATAGACAGCGACACGCTGTTTGTTCATCACGTCATCATATTCAAGCAAGCGCTTACGGATACCGAAATTGTTTTCTTCCACTTTCTTCTGGGCACGCTCGATAGAATTGGAAATCATCTTGTGTTCAATCATTTCGCCTTCCTTAAATCCGAGTCTGTCCATGACACTGGCAATACGGTCTGACGAGAACAAACGCATCAGGTCGTCTTCCAATGAAACGAAGAATACAGAAGAACCCGGGTCACCCTGACGGCCTGCACGACCACGCAACTGGCGGTCTACACGACGGCTTTCGTGACGTTCCGTACCGATAATTGCCAAACCGCCCGCTGCTTTCACTTCTGGACTAAGCTTGATATCGGTACCACGACCTGCCATATTGGTTGCAATGGTCACGATACTCTTCTGACCGGCCTGGGCAACGATGTCAGCTTCTTTCTGATGCAGTTTTGCATTCAGCACATTATGCTCAATCTTGCGCATTGACAGCATCTTGCTCAACATTTCAGAGATTTCTACAGAAGTAGTACCTACCAGAACAGGGCGTCCTGCTTTTACCATTTCTTCAATCTCTTCGATAACAGCTTTATATTTTTCACGTTTAGTCTTGTAAACGCGGTCATTCATATCTTTACGTGCAATCGGACGGTTGGTCGGGATGACAACAACATCCAATTTATAGATATCCCAAAATTCGCCAGCTTCCGTTTCGGCAGTACCGGTCATACCCGAGAGCTTGTGATACATACGGAAATAGTTCTGCAAAGTAATAGTGGCAAAAGTCTGGGTTGCCGCTTCTACTTTCACTCTTTCCTTAGCCTCGATAGCCTGGTGCAAACCATCTGAGTAACGACGACCTTCCATGATACGGCCGGTCTGTTCGTCTACAATCTTCACCTGTCCGTCAATCACCACATACTCATCGTCCTTTTCGAACATGGCGTATGCTTTCAAAAGCTGGTTGATAGTGTGTACACGTTCTGACTTGATGGCATAATTCGTCATCAACTCATCCTTCTTGGCCAATTTCTCTTCTTCCGACAGTTCGGTCTCGTTTTCCAAAGCCGACAACTGAGAAGTGATATCAGGCAATACGAATAAAGTAGGATCTTCAGCATTTCCGGTAATCAGGTCGATACCTTTATCTGTCAAATCCACACTGTTCTGCTTTTCGTCAATCACGAAGAACAAAGGATCAGTAGCTTCAGGCATACGCTTGTTGTTCTGCTCCATATAGATTTCTTCGGTTTTCAGCATACCGGCCTTAATGCCCGATTCACTCAAGAACTTAATCAACGGCTTGTTCTTAGGCAACGCCTTATGACTGCGGAACAGGGCAAGGAATCCTTCTTCCTGATCTTTCTTGTCATCGGATGCAATCAAACGTTTTGCATCGGCAAGGTATTGGGTAGCCAGTTTCTTCTGAGCTTCAAACAGACGCTCAACCAACGGACGGAGCTGTTCAAACAGTTGATCCTCGCCTTTTGGAACAGGTCCTGAAATAATCAACGGAGTACGCGCATCGTCAATCAATACGGAGTCGACCTCATCGACAATGGCATAATTATGTTTACGCTGCACCAAATCCTTCGGACTGACAGCCATATTGTCACGCAGGTAGTCAAAACCAAATTCATTATTTGTACCGAAAGTGATGTCGGCCATGTATGCCTTGCGGCGTGCGTCAGAGTTAGGCTGATGCTTGTCGATACAATCGACACTCAATCCATGGAACTGATAAAGCGGCCCCATCCATTCCGAGTCACGTTTTGACAAATAATCATTGACGGTCACCACGTGCACACCGTTACCAGTCAAAGCATTCAGGAATACCGGCAAAGTAGCTACCAACGTCTTACCTTCACCGGTTGCCATTTCTGCAATCTTACCTTTGTGCAAAACGACACCACCAAACAACTGTACATCATAGTGCACCATTCCCCATGCCATATCGTTACCGCCGGCAATCCAGTGGTTTTGCCAAATCGCTTTATCGCCTTCAATGCGGACAAAGTCTTTTCCCTGTGCAGCCAAGTTACGATCAAAGTCAGTGGCAGTCACTTCGATTTCAGGATTTTCAGAGAATCGGCGGGCTGTATCTTTTACGATGGCAAAAGCTTGAGGAAGTACATCATCCAGTGCTTTTTCATACTTTTCAAGCACTTCTTTTTCCAACTTGTCAATCTGCGTAAAGATGCCTTCACGATCTTCTAACTCAGTAGTCTCGATAGTAGCCTTCAGCTCTTCTATCTTTTTTTGTTCTTCCGTAGCCGAGTCGTGGATATACTTTTTCAATTCCTCTGTTTTGGCACGAAGTTCATCATTGCTCAGTTTGGCAATTTCCGGATATACAGCCTTGATTTTGTCTACCCACGGTTTTATTTCTTTCATGTCGCGGGTGGCCTTGTTTCCAAACAATTTGCCGATAAATTCATTAAATCCCATTGTATTTTTGTTTTTATTATTTTCTAATTTGGTTAATTTTGAAAGTGCAAAGTTAAAATAAAATGCTGATTTATTTGCACTTCTCTCTCTAAATATTATTTGCGGATGCCAGTCATCGGGGCCAAAGTAGAGGCATTGGGCGCCCGGATGCGCATGAAATGAGCTACAGTAGGTGCAATATTGCCAATCTTCACAGGGGTGTGAATAATTTCGGGCTTCATATTCCATCCCACTAAAACGAGGGGCGAAGAAGCATAAGCATCGCGCACTACCCTTTTGTCTAAAGAATGTTCACGGATAACCGACCAGCCGGGCAGAACTTCTATCCACAAGTCACCCGAACATGCCGGATTATAGCTGTTCTTTATTTTGTCGATGGTGGGAGTCCAAGAGCCTAACTGCAAACGTTGTGAAGAATAGACGTCTTTCACACCGCTAAACTGCACCAGAAATTCTGACGAACGAGTCAATATCTCAGTATAGTTAAGCTGTTTTTGCTCAATAAGCTTATGATTCAAATAGATTTCCTGTTCGTGATGAGCTTCCACATACTGGCCCTCGCCATAAATGGCAGCCAAATAAAGGTTTAACAATGCAGAGCAACGCTGAATATAGAATTCTCCGCTCGGTATTTTATATTGAGGAGGATCAGCCGGTTCGGAATCTGTATATCCGGTGGAAGTAATGAAGAAAAGAGTGTTGTGCAAACCCACTTTTCTATCAATCATATCCAGCAGCTCGGCGATGCTATTATCCAGACGAACGTAAGTATCCTGCATTTCCAGTGGCAACTCGGACGGAGATTTGTGGTCATAGTTTCCGGCATAATAAGCCAAAGACAACAAATCCGGCACATTATCCTTGCCGATAGGGGTAGAATTAAGACAAGCGTTCACCAAACGGTTCACCTCGTCATTGGCATAAGGACTGGTTTTCAGTCTTCTGTATTTCAGCTTCCTTTCATCATCAAAATTATGTTTAAAAGTCAGCTGCTTGGTTTCTGTAGTCAGATATTTATAAGCGGTAACAGGCAGATAAGGTCCCCACACCATATCACCGATGCGGAAATCAAGCCCCTGATAATCGTTATACGTAGAAATCCAGGAAGGGAAAGTGCCATAATATGTACTTCCACTCCATTTTCCTGTTTCATCATTAATCCAAAAAGCACCTTTGGCTGCATGACCGGCAGCCAGTACTGCCATTTCACGAGTCGGAGCGATAGAATAAACTTCTGCCACCCCTTGTGTAGCCACTGTCAGTTCGTCTGACAAGTTTGACACTTTCAATTTTGCAGGAGAAGTGGACTCGGAAGTATAAATTCCCATAAAGTTATTGTCGTCCACACAATTAATCACGCGCAGAGTGGCACGATCCATCCAGTTATCCCCTACAATACCGTTGGTATAAGGAGTGGTTCCCGAATAAATAGCGGCCACAGACGATGATTTATCCACATTGATAAAATCATATTCTGCATTCAAGTATATTCTACCTTCTTTCCACAACCGTTTGAATCCCCGTTCTCCATACAAAGCCGAAAAAGCTTCTATGTAGTCTGTTCGCAATTGGTCGATAGTAAGCCCTACCACCAACTTGAGAACTGCAGGAACATTTTGTGCCTGAAGTCCCGTTAATGCTATTACGGTCAGAAGAGAAGTTAAGATGCGTCCTTTCATTTACTGTTTTGTCTGTAATATAAAAATAGGTGGCCTGCAGAGCATACAAGCAAACACAGTGCCAAAGGTAATACCGTTACGTTGAATTTTTGCTGTATAAACGGCATTATCATTATAAAAAGTGTTAAACACACCACATTTATTAGATGATAGAGGTCTTTTTGCCCTTTTATTGCCTTATAAATCATCACCGGCAAGTAAATAAGGGGAATGGGATTGAACAAAATAATCAACCAATTGGAACCGACTGTCGGCTGAATGGAAAAGAAAAATAAAAAAGCGATGATGCATCCGGCTATCCCCTGCGCTCCGAACAAGAACAAATCCCAGGCCCAAATCACCTTCTTCCATTTCAATTGAAGCCACGCAATCATGCAAGTCACAACCAATAATATGCATGTACACGACAGAGGAGACAATAGGAAACCTGCTTCCGCTTCTTCCGGCTCCACATCCACCACCTTCGACTCACTGAGCACCAGCGGACGAACACTGTCACCCTGCATAATGACTGCTGCCCTTGCCGCTTCCAGCATATTAAAAGGAATGAACATCTGTTTTCTTCCATCGATAGGAGCATCCGCCTCACTGCCTAGACAAAGATCAATTCCTAATTCATCCCATTCATTCCCTTCCGTACACCGATGAACAATATCCCTGAAAGTGACCCCTTCTTCCGCTTCCGGATAAACCACTTTCCCATTGATACAGTCCTCTATCTTATCACGCGCACGCGTAGTACAATTATCGTAAAAGTAATTATAACGGTAAAACCGGTTCTCGGGACGATAATTTTCTTCGAGCAAATTCCATATCTTTTGTTTCTCTTCAGCGGTAAGGTTTAGCACTTGTTGATAAACCGACGAACCGCGCATGGCATATTCTCCTTCAAAATAAGGATAAGGCACTACTCCCAGTCGATAATCAGCGTCACCTTTTATAAAGCGCATCTCAAAATTAGGAGTATTAAAACTGAAGATACCATAATTAAAGACCAAGTCCTGCCCCTCCGCCGGATTTTCATAACGAATAGCGGTATGGCCGAACAATTCATAAATCTCGGTTCCCGGCGCACAAGTCAGCAAACTCACTTTTACACTATCCTGCTGGGCACGGACACCCCAAGAAGCCAATATTAAATAAAGTAGAACAAGTAGTTTCTTCATATTAATCCAATGTTTTGATACGCACTGAAATCGTTCTTCATCCGTATCAAAATTACAATTCACGCTGCAAAAGTACACCTAAATATTAATTAATACCTCACAAATACCGTTTTTTATTGCAATTCCTATTGTTTTTTTACGTTACTTTGCAGCCATAAAAGCAAAGTTGTGAATTTAATAATTGATATAGGAAATTCAGTAGCCAAGCTGGCTATCTTTGACAAAGACGAATTGGTAGAAGTATTTCGCGGTTCCAATCATTCATTGGATAGCCTTCCGATGCTTTGCTCCCGATACCCCTTGGAACGAGGTATCATCGCCTCTGTCATCACATTAAGCAACACGATCCGTCGACAACTGGACAAGTTGCCCTTTAAAATCATAGAACTAAGTCACGAAACTCCGGTCCCCATTACCAACCTATACAAGACACCGCAAACGCTGGGAATGGACAGGCTGGCCGCCGTCGTAGCCGCTACATGGCTAAAGCCCAACAATGACATACTGGTCATTGACGCCGGAACATGTGTCACATACGATTTCATCGATGCACAACACCAATACCATGGTGGCAATATATCTCCCGGAATGCGTATGCGCTTCAAAGCACTCAATATATTTACGGACAAGCTACCTAAAGTCAGTGCCAAAGGAGACATTCCCCTTTACGGACAAACGACGGAAACTGCTATTCGGGCCGGAGTCATCAGAGGTATGGAACTTGAAATGAGTGGATACATCTCCCTTATTCAAAAGAATTACCCCGAACTTTTGGTTTTTTTAACAGGCGGAGATGATTTTTCTTTTGATACAAACTTAAAAAGTATCATCTTTGCAGATAGATTTTTAGTATTGAAAGGTTTAAACAGAATATTAAGCTATAATGATAAATTATAAAAGACTGATTAGTGCGTTAATTATACTCACATTCACTGGGCTAGCCGTAGCCCAAACAAGCACAAACTCACCTTATACGCGCTATGGGTTCGGTTCATTGGCCGACCAGGGCTTCGGCAATAGCAAAGCGATGGGTGGAATAGCCTACGGGTTAAGAAACGGTTATCAAATCAACGCATCTAATCCGGCGTCATATACGGCAGTCGATTCTTTGACGTTCTTGTTTGATGCCGGCATGACTTTGCAAAATGCCAACTTCAAGGAAGGCAATATAAAGACCAACGCTAAGAATTCAAGTTTCGACTACTTGGCTATGCAGTTCCGTTTATGGAAACGTATGGGAATGGCTGTGGGATTTATCCCTTTCTCGACGGTAGGATACAGTCTGAGTAACACTTCCGAATTGACTAAGGATGAAGACGGAACTGTTATCAACAAGACTGCTTCTTATGCCGGTGATGGAGGGTTGCAACAAGTATTTGCAGGTGTAGGCTTCAAAGTGCTCGACAATCTGTCAATCGGTGCAAACATTTCTTATATATATGGTGATATCACACACTCTGTAACGACTGCTTTCAGCAACTCTAGTTCATTCAGCAGTGTCAGATTAGACAAGATATCCATCAATGATTATAAATTAGACTTCGGTTTGCAATATAGCTATAAGTTCAATAAAAAACACGTTTTAAACTTTGGTGCTGTATATTCATTGGGACATTCGATGAATGGCAAAGGATATAAATATAATCAGAAGTGGTTGAACGGAGCTGATTATCCTTCCACCCAGACAGGTGATACGATTACCAACGCATTCAGTCTGCCGCATACGTTTGGCGCAGGTTTGACTTATGTATATGACAACCGACTGACTGTGGGTGCTGATTTCACCTATCAAAAATGGGAGGATGCAAAATTCTATAATGAGAAGAATTACTTCTGCAACCGCACAAAAATAGCCGTAGGTGCTGAGTTTATCCCCAGTCCCTACAGCCACAATTATCTGAAACGTATCCGCTACCGCGTTGGTGGATATTATTCAGACCCATATACCAAAGTGGACGGTCAGGACGGGACCCGCGAATATGGAGTAAGTGCCGGTTTCGGTTTCCCGCTGTTCCAAAGCAAGTCCATCCTGAATATCTCGGGACAATATGTAAAAGTAAGTCCGAAAGTTAAAGGAATGTTGGAAGAGAATTATTTGAAAATCAATATCGGACTGACCTTTAACGAACGTTGGTTTATGAAGTGGAAAGTCGATTAACAAACCCAAAAGATAGAGTTTTAAAATAATAACAACTAAATTTATATACGATGAAAATGAAGATGGTAACAGCGCTGTTCGCTCTTTCTTTAAGTGCAACAGCTTCTTTCGCTCAAACCGGAGCGTCAGACGGTTCAAGGTATGGTCATGGTCAAGACAGTATTAACTGTCTGAAAAACATTAGTATCTATTCTGAGTACGTAAAAACAAACAACTTCAAGGATGCTTATACTCCATGGAAGAGCGTATTCAATGAAGCTCCGATTGCTCAGGCAGGTACTTACACAAACGGTGCAAAGATTCTTCGTTGGTTCATTGCCAATGAAAAAGATGCAGCTAAACAAAAACAATATTTTGAAGAACTGATGAATGTATACGATCAACGCATCAAATACTTGGACATATTGAACGGTTACGTTAAAACTCCTGTAACCAAAGGCTCTATCATCGGAATGAAAGCTCATGACTATTTCACAATGGGATGTCCTGACCTGAACACCGCATACAATTTGTTCAAAGAAGCCGTTGATTTAGAGAAAGATAACGCTGACTACTTTGTACTTCAAGAATTTACTGATGTTTCCGGACGTAAGGTAAAGGCTGACGAAGCACACAAAGAACAGTTCATTCAAGACTATATCGCTGCTGCCGGTTATGCAGACGCAGCATTCAAAAAAGAAACTAAAGCAAAGACCAAAGAACTGCTGAAAGTTGCCAAAGACAACATCGACGCATTCTTCATCAACAGTGGTGTAGCTACTTGCGATAACTTACAATCTATTTATGCTCCGAAAGTTGAACAGAACAAGACTAATCTGGACTATCTGAAACAAGTAATCAGTGTAATGCAAATGCTGGGATGTACAGAACAGGAAGCATACTTTGCTGCATCTGAACATGCACACGCTATCGAACCGACTTCTGAAACAGCTATCGGTTGCGGATATATGTATTTCAAGAAAGGCGATTTGGACAAATGTATCACATACTTCGACCAGGCCATCGAACTGGAACAAGACCCTGTGAAGAAAGCAGATTATTGCTATAAGACTTCTGCCATCCTGTTTAACAAAAAACAGTTGAGCAAAGCTAAACAATATGCATTGAAATCTATCTCTTTGGACGGAAACAACGGTAAGCCTTACATCCTGATTGCTAATATGTATGCATCAAGCCCCAACTGGAGCGATGAGAATGCATTGAACAAGTGTACATATTTTGCAGTTATCGACAAATTGCAGAGAGCTAAGAGTGTAGATTCAAGCGTAGAAGAAGAAGCAAACAAGTTGATTGGTACTTACTCACGCTATACTCCGAAAGACGAAGACTTGTTCTTCCTCGGATTAAAGAAAGGCGACAGTGTAACAATCGGCGGATGGATTGGTGAAACAACTACTATCAGATAATTATGTCAGTTGTAAAAAAACGAAATTCACACCTTATATTTATGAACATAACAGTTGTCGTTTGGACAACTGTTATGTTTGTTTTATTCCCCGCATGCTCGGGAGACAATAAAAACCTGGCAGAAGCCATAACCGAACGTGATTCCCTCCCCACCATGAGAACGCTGGGAGTGACTACCTTAATATCCGATTCGGGCATCACACGCTACAAAATCATTACCGAAGAGTGGGAAATCTACGATAAAAAGAACCCGCCTTATTGGGCTTTCGAAAAAGGAGTCTATCTGGAAAAATTCGATTCACTGTTCCATATCGATGCCAGCATCAAAGCCGATACAGCTTATTATTACGAGAAAAAGAAACTTTGGGAACTGAGAAGCAATGTACATATCCGCAACCTTCAAGGGGACAAATTTGACACACAACTTCTGTTCTGGGACGAAGCTAAAGAACAAATCTATTCCGACAAGCCTATCCATATTGAACAAGCAGACAAAAGCATTATAAACGGGCAGTATGGATTCAAGTCGAACCAACAACTGACCGAGTATGAAATTTATAACAGTGGCGGTGAGTTTGTTGTAGAAGACACAGCCCCGGCAGACAGCACAAAAACCACTGCTTCGGACAGTATCAAGACCGACTCGATACATTAATTAATTATCATTATGGGCATCATCATAGAAATAATAATCACAATGGCCTTTTCCGCCTTCTTTTCAGGAATGGAAATTGCTTTTGTTTCCTCAAATAAATTACGCTTTGAGATGGACCGCAATAGCCAGAGCCTCACCTCTCGCATCCTTTCCATCTTCTTTCATAACCCGAACAATTTCATTTCTACCATGTTGGTAGGAAACAATATAGCCCTCGTCATCTACGGTATCTTGATGGCGCAGGTCATCGAGCAGAACATTTTGGCAGGACTCATTAACAATGAACTCTTACTGGTACTGATTCAAACTATCATATCAACATTAATCATCCTGGTGACCGGCGAATTCCTACCCAAAACACTATTTAAAATCAATCCCAACTTAACACTGAACATATTCGCCGTTCCCGCATTTATCTGCTACATAATCCTCTACCCTATCAGCAAATTTGCATCAGGACTATCTAACCTGATATTACGTATCTTAGGTATAAAAGTAAATAAGGAAGCCAGTGACAAAGCCTTTACAAAAGTAGATTTGGACTATTTCATCCAAAGCAGCATCCAAGATGTCGACAATAAAAAAGAGATTGATACCGAAATCAAAATATTCCAAAATGCACTTGACTTTTCCAATATAAAGATTCGTGACTGCATGGTTCCACGTACCGAAATAGTAGCCATCGAATACGATACTTCACTCGAAGAACTGAAAGCACGTTTCATAGAAAGTGGAATCAGCAAAATCATTGTATACAAGGAGAATATAGACAATATTGTAGGCTATATCCATTCATCAGAGATGTTCCGCGAAGTAACCGACTGGACCGAACATATCCGCCAACTCCCTATTGTTCCCGAAACTATGGGCGCGCACAAGCTGATGAAACTATTCATGCAACAAAAGAAATCGCTGGCAGTGGTGGTCGACGAGTTCGGCGGCACTTCAGGCATTGTGGCACTGGAAGACTTGGTAGAAGAGATTTTTGGTGAAATAGAAGACGAACATGATACCACATCTTACATAGCTAAAGAAATCGGTGACAACGAATACGTTCTTTCAGGACGTTTGGAAATAGAAAAGGCAAACGAACTTTTCTCACTCAACTTGCCCGAAAGCGATGAATACCAAACCATCGGCGGCCTCATCCTGCACCACTACCAAAGCTTTCCCAAAATGCATGAAGTGATAAAGTTCGACAATTTCCAGTTCAAAATAATTAAAGTCACAGCCACCAAAATCGAGCTTGTAAAGCTGAAAGTGACCGGATAACAGATTTTTTTCACAATAAAATAGATTGTAAACCGCATTTTTTGTATCTTCGTGCGCTAAATCTATAAAGTATAGAAAAACAATAAACAAAATAGTATAATTTAGAAATGGCAACATTACAAACAATTAGAAGTAAAGGCCCTTTGTTGGTCGTTGTAATCGGTCTTGCCCTTTTCGCATTTATTGCGGGTGACGCTTGGAAAGTACTCCAGCCGCATCAGGGAAAACAAGACGTAGGTGAAGTCAATGGAAAAACACTCACCGCACAAGAGTATCAGAAAATGGTTGATGAATACGCAGAAGTTATTAAGCTGACTCAAGGCTTGAACTCTCTTAACGATGACCAACTGACTCAAGTGAAAGACCAAGTTTGGCAATCTTACGTAAACAATCAATTAATTGCAGCAGAAGCCAAGAAACTAGGTTTGACAGTAAGCGATGCTGAAATCCAAGCAATTATCGAAGAAGGCACTCACCCATTGCTGATGCAGACTCCGTTCCGCAACCCGCAAACCGGTGCATTCGACAAAGATATGTTGAAAAAGTTCTTGGTAGACTATGCCAACATGGGTAAAAGCCAAATGCCTGCACAGTATGTAGAATACTATCAGAAAATGGGTGCATTCTGGAACTTTATCGAAAAGACTTTGAAACAAACCGCTTTGGCTGAAAAATATCAGAACTTGCTGGCTAAATCATTAATCTCAAATCCTGTTTCTGCCGAAGATGCATTTGCTTCACGTACAGAGCAGACTGATGTATTGTTGGCTGCCGTTCCTTATTCTTCTATCAGCGATTCTACAATCACTGTTTCAAACGAAGAAATCAAAGCGCTTTACAATAAGAAAAAAGACACTTTCGAACAGCCGATAGAAACTCGCAACATCAAATACATTGATGTTTTGGTTACTCCTTCTGACGAAGACCGCAAAGAAGTTTTAGACGAAGTTACAGAATATTCTACTCAATTGGCTAATGCTGCCGACATGAGCACATTCGTTCGTTCTACTAACTCTGTAGTACCTTTCTCTGAAGTAGTTGTGAACAAGACTGTACTTCCTAACGACATCGTAGCTCGTTTGGATTCAGTTAAGCTCGGTGAAGTTTACGGTCCTTACTATAATCAAGCTGATGACTCATACAACGCTTTCAGAATTTTAGCGAAACAAACAGCTCCTGACTCCATCCAATTCCGTCAGATTCAAGTATATGCTGATACAGAAGCAAAGACTAAAACTTTGGCAGATAGTATTTTCACTGCTCTGAAAGGTGGTGCAGACTTTGCTGAGCTCGCTCAGAAATACGGTCAGCCAGGTGAAGCAAGTTGGTTGACAGCACGTAATTATGAAGGTGCTGCCCTTGATGCAGAAAACGCTAAGTTTATCAATACCTTGATTAATGGCGGTATTAAAGAACTGAACAATCTGCAAATCGGTCAAGCTAACGTTATCCTTCAGGTGATGGATAAGAAGGCCATGAAAGATAAATATCAAGTGGCAATCATCAAACGTCCGGTAGAATTCAGCAAGGAAACTTACAACAAGGCATACAATGATTTCAGCCAGTTTGTAGCACAGAACACTACAATAGACAAGATTGTAGCCAACGCAGAAGACAACGGTTACCGTTTGTTGGAACGTGCCGATTTCCGTAGCGGTGAACACTATGTAGGTGGTGTGAAAGGTACTCGCGACGCATTGAAATGGATTTTTGCAGCTAAAGAAGGTGAAGTTTCTCCGCTGTATGAATGTGGTGAGAACGACCATCTGATGGTAGTTACACTCGAAAAGATTAATCCTGCCGGCTACCGTAACATCAATTTGGTGGCAGATATGCTGAGATCTGAAATTATCAAAGATAAGAAAGCAGAAAAGATTATGGCAGAATTGAACGGTGCAGACATTAATAAAGCCAAGAGTGCTGCAAATGCAGTGAGCGATACAGTAAAACATATCACTTTTGCAGCTCCCGCGTATGTTTCTGTGACTCGTGCAAGCGAACCTGTATTGGGTGCTTTTGCCGGTAAAACAGAAGTAAACAAGACTACTGCTCCTATCAAGGGTAATGCAGGTGTATATGTAATGCAGGTTATCAATAAGGACAAGAGTGCCGAAACATTCGATGCCAAGACAGAAGAAAGCAACTTGGAAAATATGGCAGCACGCTATTCAAGCAGCTTTATCAGTGACTTGTATAAGAAAGCAGAAGTAAAAGACGACCGCTACTTATACTTCTAAAGCAAGAAATCATTAAAATCCATATAATGGGAAAGAGGTGTATCAGGATAATAATCTTGGTGCACCTTTTTTAATTATATCAAATAAATTTCTGATGAGCACCAAAACACCAGAGAAAATAGAACTCCCCCACAATACCATTATCACAATATACCTTCCGTAAGGCCCCAAAACTATTTTGTATTTATTTAAACATTTATTCTCTTACTACATAAAACATATTCTCCTAACGCTACGTTCATTACACGTGACTAAAAAGCAAAATATGAGAAAAGTATTTTATATAGTATGTGCGGCAGTATTATCACTGATGTCAGCCTGCATAGACGAGGATGACGACAACTGCCGAACAGACTATACAGTCGAAATTGCAGTGACTGACAAGAACTACGCTAATATCAGTCAATACCCCCAATACCCCTTCGAGCAGGAAGACCAACCTTTCGGACATTTCCAAAATACCATATATTATGCACTCACCGATAAATATACCGGAAAAACTGTCAGCCAATCATTGGTAACAGCCGTCACAGGCAACGACCGGACTTACAAATTGGTTTTCCATAATCTACCTTTGGGAGAGTATAATCTTACCGCATGGGGAAATATGACAGATGGAACCCTAGCCGGAATATTGCATCCCCAAAGCACTGAGCATACAGATATCTATATAGGAACAATAGATTTCTGTAACTGCAACAGCAGCTCTGCAAGCATTGCACTCCAACGTACCAAAGGAAAACTATTGATTTTCTGCAAGAACTTTCCCTCTTATGTAACACGGATGCATCAAAGCGTGAAAGGGATATACAGTCAAGTGGACAGTTTGCTGAACTATCAAGGCTCGGCAACCATCGAAAAAGATAGCCGTCCACAGGAAATAAATGCGCTGGCTGTCTCTCCGTCTATCACCGAAAAAAGCACCCTCCTGAACCTCAGTTTCTATTCAGAAGGAAAGAGTTCTGCTCTGTTGACCGTTCCCGAAATGGAATTAAACATCCGCCGCAATGAACTGTCAGCTGTTAGTGTCGACTTCGACAAAGATACAGATGCATGGAATATCTGGGTTTATTCAGACAAAGAATGGACATTAGTCCATCATTTAACAATCGAATAATTTTGCATATCTATTTTTTTAACCACTTAATTATTTTATAAAATGAAAAAATTGATGTTTCTCGCTATGCTGAGCATGTTTTTGTTTGCATGCTCTGACAATGACAATCCTGCGCCGTCAAGTGAAAATGCCGAAACAGGTGTTACTTTCGAGATTTCAGCCGTAAACGAATTAAAAGATGGCGGCACTTCTCGTGGCTCAATCTATAGTCAGGAAGCTACACAACATGTAACACGTGTTGTTGTATATGCGTTTCTCAACAATGGGAGTGACTATGTTTACTCCAAGTCGTTCACCATTTCGGGATGGAGCGACGGCACTACCTTCATGCGTTACTCCATCGGAAACAGCGAGAAACTCAGTGCTGGTGATTATAAATTTCTAGCAATAGGTCGCGATCAGACCGACTTGTTCAATATCAGTTCGCCTGAGACGGCTCACAATTTCGACAATATGATGGCTACCATTGCACAATCAGGTGACGAATCCGAGATATTTGCAGGATGGAGCCAAGCAAACGTCAGCAATAACGGAGGAACGCGTGTCAGCATCTCGATGACTCGTAAAGTGGCAGGTGTACTGGGCTACTTCAAAAATATCCCTCAAAACATAAACGGAACAGATGTGAAATATCTTCGTCTATCCGTCAGTGATGCCAATAAAGAAGTGAATATCACAAACGGAGCTGCCATTACATCCAATGTCACTCCCTATAATATCATCAATATAGATCTATCCGGCCAGACAATCACCGGAGGAGTGTATGCCGGTAATGACCTTTCCGGTCATGGAGTAGTAAAACTGCCCAATTCACAACTTAGCGGTTCATTCTTCATGCCGGTCAGCAATGTCACTATGACTTTGGGACTATATGATGCCGGCAACAATCCCCTTAAAACTTGGGTTGTAAAAGATACAGACGGTAACAGTTCATTCAATATCTTGGCTAATCATTTCTATGCATTGGGAACGAAGACACAGGCAGGTAACACCAATGGCGGTACTCCCGAAATGGGTGACGACGACTCTCCGATTGACTTGCTGACAGATCAGGCTATCGTAATTTCCATCAATCCGGCATGGGAAGTGATACATAATATGGTTATCCAATAAGCTTAAATTCATAAAGGAATGACAAGGAAAAGGCATATACTTTATTTTTCAGTTGCAGCATTGCTGTCGGCCCTATGGCTGACAGCATGCACGACAGATGACATTGATGAACCGGAGGTGCCACAGAAAGACAACACAATTCCGGTAGAGATAAATATCCAGTATGAGGATGCGCTGAGCCGTGCTTCCGATAATGCTACCTTATCCGTCAACCGTATTCTGATATTACCTTTCCGCAAGACAAATGAATCTCTTGCAACGAGTGAACCGGCCAATTTTGTGCCCGATTATGCTGCCGCCAAGCAGATAACCCTCCACTCTTTTCCTGTCACTTCTACAAAGCTTAATCTTCAGGCAACTTCCACCTATCGCATTGTCGTACTGGGATATAATCGGAATGATTATAATTTCAATAACCCCACAGCCGCCTCAAGACTGTTTGATATAGGATCGGTATCTACTCCGGCAACATTGGCCAATCTTTATGTAAAGCCAATCAATCCGACCTATGGAGTACCCGAATTTTTCAGTTGCCAATGCATAGGAAATATGAATGGAACAGCAATTGGCACAGCATTTCTACCGGGACAAGTCAATCAGATAACCGGAACGCTAAAACGTATTGTCAGCGGGCTGACAGTCCAGATAAACAATATTCCAACCTTTGTTAAATTCGTCACACTGGTTGCAGAGAATTTGGTCACCGCCACACGGATTACAGATGGAAGCGCAATGTTATGGCAGACAACAGGAGATGGTTCTCCAAGAATACTGGGTACACAAGTACCCACATCAGGAAGCGTCAATCTAAGCTATTATCTACTAGCCATCCCCGATGCCCGGAAAACGCTCTTTTATTTGGATGTATCTTACGGTTCATTCACCGAACGTTATACCATTAAGGTAGCCGACGAACCAGGTAAAGTATCAGGCAACCGGTTCATCTTCCTTCCTAATTATCAACTGACGGTGACAGGCGACTACTCCAAAATCAATCTAGGATTTATACTAACACATAATGTAAATCTGGATGATAATACTTGGGATGGTATTCAATAATTAATCATTAAACCCAACGGAGATGAAAATATTTCAATGGATAATTACAGGTGGACTTGTATTGTCTTTATTCACCGGATGTAACAGCGAGACAGACCTCCTGCCACCTGCTTTACCGGAAACCGAACAGCAACCTCCTGAAGTAAATGAAGGAGCTGAGAATTTACCCGAAGGCTGCTTTGAAGTCAATTTCTCACCCACATTCGGCAACCGTTCCCGTGCCGCAGTGACAGGTGCCGACGGTCGAGTCCGCCATCTCCGTTATATCATCTATAAATCAACAGGAGAATATATCAAGGAGAAAGTGATTTTAACTCCGGGCAACGGTATAACTACATGGCCTTTAACTGCAGTCAAAGATACATTACCCAAAGGAAATTATATCGCTGTGTTCACTGCCAATGTAGAAAAGACACTGTTTCCTTACACTTCAAGTAGTGGAACTACATACACAGATGTACTTACCAATTATCAAACGACCTATGCCAACGGACGTATTGTACTGCCTAATGCAGAATTTACGGACACATCTGAATATTATTGGGCTAAAGTATCTTTCTCGGATGCTACTCCCCAACCCTATGTACTGTTGCAACGTATCATCAGCATGCTAAAACTGCACCGCAATTTTGTAGATGCACAAACAGCCCTAAATGCGCTAGTAAACAATATCGTGACACAGGTAGGATATAAAAACATCATTCGCACCACCGTACAAGGTTTACTTCCGGGGCTATTAAAACCGGCATTAGATCTTGGCACCCTAGGAAATGCAATCTATACAGTGCTAGGCGGACTGGACGCAGCTGTCAATCTAGTTGTAGGCGGACTAGTGGAACCGGTCACAAATGCATTGTATGATATGCTGTTAAAACAATTAGTCAACCAACTCGGACTTGCATTAACGGGTAATGCTGACCAGCAAGGCTTATTGGCATTTCTAGGCGTATTACTCAACCCATGGGCAACCAGCGAAGCCAGTACCGCAGTAGTGACTATACGGAATTTCCCTAAGACAATGGATTTCAATCTGACCGTAAAAGACTACTTTACAGGTGACCAACGCTTTAAATACGCCTTTACAGGAGGAAATATATATAGTGAGAAAGACATTCTCATTAAAGGTTTTCACGGAACATTTGATGTACGCAATATCAATGTCATTAAACAAGGATTAGTATCCGGTTTACTGATTGACCGGATTATAGACAGTTCTCTACTCTTAAACGGAACTTTTATCGACATTAACGATCCAATACAAGCCAATGTAAATACCAACTACCGATACCGTTCAGATTATTCTTTTTTGGACTTAGGACTAAAATCGTATGCCCAACAGACAGATGGAAATCATTCGCTAACCTTATCCCTCAAGCTGTCCACCATCCCAAATCTGGACGGACTATTGGGAGGTATCCCAATAGTGGGAACTTTACTGGGAACAGTTGTCAAAACCGCCATCGGCAATATTACCATATCGGTTCCGCTGAATCTGCCTTTACTGGGAGTAGACAATCTAACTCTTTCAGGAGGATGGAGTACACCGGCTACTTATTAAAAAGACAAAGCCGCTTCATACAAAAAAAGGGTGTGCCAAAGAATAACAGACACAAGGTCTTCTCATTCCGACACACCTTTTTTATAATATCCAATACAGAGTATTAATTGTTTTCAGGACGAAGTTTACGAACAGTAACGGCAGTCTGCCACATTTCGCTTTCACGCAATGCTTTCAATTCTTCTTCCAACTTTTCGCGATAATCGGGCTTAGAGTTAGAATCGATAGAAATCTGAGCTTCATTACCGGTTTTCACGCTGTGATACAGTTTTTCAACTACAGGCTTGATAGCATCGTGGAACGGAGTCATCCAGTCCAATGCACCACGCTGGGCAGTAGTAGAACAGTTAGCATACATCCAGTCCATACCGTTCTTAGCGAACAACGGCATCAATGACTGAGTCAGTTCTTCTACAGTTTCGTTGAATGCTTCAGAAGGAGTATGTCCGTTTTCACGCAACACTTCGTACTGTGCCAACAACAATCCCTGAATAGCCCCCATCAATGAACCGCGCTCACCTGTCAAATCTGAAGTGGCTTCACGCTGGAAAGTAGTCTCGAACAGATAGCCGGAACCGATACCGATACCTAGAGCAATAGTACGTTCGTAAGCCTTACCGGTTACATCCTGATAGATGGCGTATGAAGAGTTCAAGCCACGACCTTCGAGGAACATGGTACGCAATGAAGTTCCCGAACCTTTGGGAGCAACCATAATCACGTCGACATCAGCAGGAGGAACCACACCCGTGCGGTCGCTCCAAGTAATGGCAAAACCATGAGAGAAATACAGAGCCTTACCCGGAGTAAGACAAGGTTTAATGGTAGGCCATACAGACATAACAGCAGCATCAGACAACAGGCACATAATGATGCTTGCTTTCTGACAGGCTTCTTCAATGCCGAACAGAGTTTCGCCCGGAACCCATCCGTCAGCAACCGCTTTTTCATATGTTTTTCCCGGACGCTGACCAACGATTACGTTGAAACCATTGTCACGCAGGTTCAATGACTGACCCGGACCCTGTACACCATAACCGATTACAGCGATTGTTTCATCTTTCAATACTTCACGTGCTTTTTCCAAAGGAAATTCATCGCGGATAACTACAGTTTCTGTAACACCGCCAAAATTCAATTGTGCCATTTTAAAACTAATTTTTACGGGCAACACTGCGCCGCCCTATTGTTATTAAATTAAATCAATATCACTTTACTGCGAACAACGACTTCCGCGCCATTCTTTTTTACTTCTATATCATATTCGTTCTCTCTCACTTCCTCGCGATAGAAACTCAATACATCGCCATAATAGCTTTCTGCGACGTATGCCATTTCAAAACGCTTTACCTGTTTTTCCTTGAACACTTCGATGGGAAACAAATCGAGGATATGTTCGATATACTTAATACTATTTACATGCCCGTTGATGTCGATATCACTGTATTTCGTCCGATACTCAACAAGAGGTATCTTTTCAGTCACTTTGATACGGCCCGGCTTGGAGATAGGACAATCCTTATCACACACATAGTCAGTGATGCTCCCTCCGTGGAGCGTCAGCAAATCGGCAGGCTTACGAGTCTCCATGCTTATCATCGCCCACACCGAACGGGCATAGCCCACAGCATTTCCCTCCTTGTCGAGAATAGCAAAGTTACGGTCGGTAAAAAGTCGATAAACATTCTCCACCCAAGTCTGAATACTGAAAGATTCGTACTCGCGAGGCATCTCTTCCAGTTCGACAGCCAGGCGGGAAAGCACCCATGTATAATGGTTTTCATTCAATGTGGCAATACCGAATCCACGGTCGGCCGCATGGAAGCCGGCACAGTTCAACAGATGATTGCCCAGCACACTCATGGTCAGTTTTCCGGTGAAGTCGCAATGGAAAGGCTCTGCCACAAACTTGTATGTTCCAACTTTATTGTCACTCATCACAGCTCCCTTTCTTCCTTTTGTTGACGATATTTTTCCTCACGCTGTATCAGATACTCATTGACACGTTCAAAGCAACTGGTCGTGATAGCCACACGTCCCGAACGGACGAACTGCAATACACAGCCCAGTGCCTGCAACTCCTCATATAAAGAAGTGATTTCCTCGGTCATGCCCGCCTTCTCGACAATGGCAAAGACCGGATTCACCTCCACAATGCGTGCGTTATAACGGCGAATCACTTTCGATGCGATGGGATTGGACTGAAACTCGGGTATGGACACCTTATAGAGTGCTATCTCGTGCAGAAAGATTTCGTCATCGGTGAAATAATGCGCCTGCAATACATCGATTTTCTTTTCTATCTGCTTCACCACCTTTTCGATAATGTCCTTGGTAGTCCACGCCGTAATGGTGTATTTATGAACACCTTTGATAGACGAAGCCGAAACATTGAGGCTTTCTATATTAATCTGCCGACGGGTAAACACAGCAGTAATCTGGTTTAGCAAACCGGCAATATTCTCCGAATGGACGATTAATGTATATAATGTCTTATCCATAACCTTACTCTTTTAACATTCTAACAACATCTGGTTTACCGAACCTCCCGGAGGCGTCATCGGCAACACATTACCTTCCTCTATCACGCAGGCTTCCAAAAGGAACGGCCCGTCGGTAGTCAGCATTTCATGGATGGCATCCTGCAACTCCTCCCGCTCCATCACACGTCGGGCGGGAATCTCGTAGGCTTCGGCTATTTTCATGTAATCCGGATTCAGCATCGGCGTAAACGAGTAACGGCGTCCAAAGAACATTGCCTGCCATTGACGAACATTGCCCAGATAATTATTGTTCAGAAGAATAATCTTCACCGGAGCCTTTTGTTCCATAACAGTTCCCAATTCCTGAAGATTCATCTGCAATCCTCCGTCACCCATAAACACACACACGGTGCGGTCGGGGCGTCCGAAAGTGGCACCGATTGCGGCAGGCAGACCGAAGCCCATGGTGCCCAGCCCGCCGGAAGTAACGATGCTACGGTTCTTGCTGTACTTAAAGTAGCGTGCCGCCATCATCTGGTTCTGTCCCACATCGGTCACCAGAATAGCTTCGTGATGCGAAGCCTCGCTCACGGCGCGGACCACCTCTCCCATATTCAGTGCGCCTTCGCGGGGATGAATCTCTTTTTCAATCACCTGTTCATACTCCGTTTTTTCATATTCGGCAAAACTGTCAATCCATTCTGTATGCTTGTTTTCACCGATAAGTTGTGTCAGCATGGCAAGCGTCTGTTTGCAATTGCCCAACACAGGCACGTCCACCTTTACATTCTTATCTATTTCCGACGAATCGATATCCAGATGAATGATTTTCGCTTGTCGGGCGTATGTATCAAGCTTACCGGTCACACGGTCATCAAAACGCATTCCCACGGCTATCAACACGTCACACTCATTGGTTTTGACATTCGGCCCAAGATTACCGTGCATACCCAACATACCTTTGTTGAGTCTGTGGTTTGTAGGAAGTGCCGACAGTCCCAGCAAGGTACACCCGCAAGGCATATCAGCTTTCTCAATGAAAGCACAAAGTTCATCTTGCGCATTACCGAGTTCCACTCCCTGGCCGACTAAAACCAATGGTTTACAAGCACCGTTTATCAATTCGGCAGCTTCCTGCAGACACTCCTTATCCGGATTGGGTTCAGGGTCATAGCTGCGGATAAAATCAAGTTTCATCGGTTCATAGTCCACCATCTCCACCTGAGCATTCTTGGCAAAATCGAGCACAACAGGACCGGGACGTCCACTTTTGGCAATATAAAAAGCGCGTGCCACTGCCCAAGCCACATCCTCTGCCCGACGAATCTGGTAGCTCCATTTGGAGATAGGCTGAGTGACACCCACCAAGTCGACCTCCTGAAACGCATCTGTTCCCAAGAACGATGCGCCCACCTGTCCGGCAATTACCACGATAGGCGTACTGTCAATCATGGCATCGGCAATGCCGGTGATGGTATTCGTCGCGCCGGGACCGCTGGTGACCAGACAGACTCCCACTTCACCCGACACGCGGGCAAAACCTTGTGCCGCATGAGCAGCTCCCTGTTCGTGACGAACCAATATATGATTTAATGTATCTCGATGATGATATAAAGCATCAAAAGTAGGCATGATGGAGCCTCCCGGGTATCCGAAAAGAGTCTTTACCCCCTGATGCTCCAAGGAACGCATCAAGGCCTCTGCTCCTGTTATTTGTTCTTTTGCCATATAATATCTATTTCTTTTTATTAGTCAATGATTCTCACACCGCCCTTGTCTGCCGAACTCACCATGCTGGCATAGGCTTTCAGACTCTTCGGCACGTAGCGGTTGCGGGTCACCGGAGTCATGGGACGTGCTGCAAGCTCTTCGTCACTCAGTTTCACATTGATACTGCGGTTCGAAATATCGATTTCGATGATATCTCCATCCACTATTTTCCCGATGTTTCCGCCTGCGGCAGCCTCAGGAGAAATATGTCCGATACTCAGTCCTGACGTACCGCCACTAAAGCGTCCGTCGGTTATCAAGGCACACTCCTTTCCGAGATGTTTTGATTTGATATAAGAAGTAGGATAAAGCATTTCCTGCATACCGGGACCACCTTTCGGCCCTTCGTGGGTAATCACGACGACATCGCCACTCACCACCTTTCCGCCCAAGATGCCCTCGCAAGCAGCATCCTGTGAATCAAACACCTTGGCCGGTCCCGAAAATTTCCAAATACTTTCGTCCACTCCGGCTGTTTTTACCACACAACCGTCTTGAGCGATATTCCCCTTCAGTACGGCCAACCCGCCGTCCTTGCTGTAGGCATGTTCCAAGTCGCGGATACAACCATTGGCACGGTCGGTGTCGAGTTCTTTGTACGTTGCATTCTGAGAACCCAACGTAATATTGAATTTATTGCCCGGAGCACTAGAGTAGATACGTTCAGCATCAGCATCCGGCTCGTCTACAGTCACACTGTATTTTCTGATAGCATCTGCCAGTGTCATACCATCCACACGGTTCACATCTGTTTTCAGCAGACCGCCCTTGGCCAACTCGCCTAATATATTAAGGATACCTCCTGCACGATTTACATCCTGAATATGATATTTCTGTGTATTGGGAGCCACCTTGCAAAGACAAGGCACACGGCGTGACAACATATCGATATCATCCATTGTAAAGTCCACCCCACCTTCATGAGCAATAGCCAACAGGTGAAGAACCGTATTGGTAGACCCTCCCATAGCTATATCCAACGTCATGGCATTGAGGAAAGCATCACGAGTGGCAATGCTGCGCGGCAACACACTGTCATCCCCTTCTTCATAATATTTATATGCATTTTTTACGATTAATGCGGCCGCATCTTTAAACAGCCGGGTACGGTTGGCATGAGTAGCCAGAATCGTTCCGTTCCCCGGCAGCCCCAGTCCGATAGCCTCATTCAGGCAATTCATAGAGTTGGCGGTAAACATTCCCGAGCAACAGCCGCAGCCGGGACAAGCATTATTCTCTATTTGAGCCACCTCTTCATCACTGACCGATGAATCTGCCGATTTAATCATCGCATCAATCAGGTCAAGATGCCGGTTGTTCCATTCTCCTGCTTCCATCGGTCCTCCCGATACAAACACAGTGGGAATGTTCAACCGCATGGCCGCCATAAGCATACCCGGAGTTATTTTGTCACAGTTACTGATGCATACCATCGCATCCGCTTTATGGGCATTGACCATATACTCCACACTATCGGCTATAATATCACGACTTGGCAGTGAATAGAGCATTCCATCGTGGCCCATGGCAATACCGTCATCGATAGCAATGGTATTAAATTCAGCTGCAAAGCATCCCAACTTCTCTATTTCAGCCTTCACCTGCTGACCTATCTCGTGCAAGTGTGTGTGTCCGGGGACAAATTGGGTAAACGAGTTTACTATTGCAATAATGGGTTTTCCCATCATTTCTTTCTTCATGCCATTTGCCACCCAAAGGGCTCTGGCCCCTGCCATCCGGCGACCTTGTGTGCTATACGAGCTGCGTAACTGATTTTTCATTTTATTCTATTGTCTAAAACGTCCTAACTTTCTATTACTAAAAAAGCCTTTCTCATCCATGTGAGAAAGGCCTTCAAATATATCTTTTATGTACAACTACACATACACAACCTTTCTCACTCTCCCAGTGTGACCACCACGAAGCGAATAATATGCAGGACTGCCAGGTTATTTAGAGTAGTAACGTTCATATATCTTTTTTCTTTGTTGCTTTAACGACTGCAAAGGTAAAGCGTTTTTCGTAACAAACAAATAAAATGAAGATTTTTTTTCTTATAAATTATCATTCGTAACCAAACGAGCTTTAAAAAAATCATTTTATCACAAAGCGATGCATTTTCTTTCATCCCTGAAGGAGCACAAAGCTTCCGAACACAGACAAATAATCTATCATTCTGACAAAATAACGTAATACTTAGGCGGAATAATCTGTTGGGATATGAATTAATTTGTATCTTTGCACGCCGGGAAAACAATTCCCGCACGTAATTCAGTATATTTATAATATAAAAAACATGGAAAATAAGTACATTACCGTAGCATACAAACTGTACGTTATGCAAGACGGTCAGAAAACATTAGTAGAAGAAGCAACCGCAGAGCACCCCTTCCAATTCATTTCAGGACTGGGAACCACGCTTGAACGCTTCGAAAGCGAAGTTGCCGCCCTGAACAAAGGCGATAAATTCGATTTCGTCATTCCAAGCGCAGAAGCTTACGGAGAATATATGCCTGAAGGTGTACGCACTGTATCTAAAGAAATGTTCACCATCGACGGTGTATTTGATGCAGAACGTATCTTCGAGGGAGCCGTTATCCCTTTGCAAGACAATGAAGGACATCACTTCTATGCCACTGTGGGCGAAGTAACCGCCGATACGGTAACTGTTGACCTGAACCATCCCCATGCAGGCAAAGACCTGACTTTTGTGGGCGAAGTAACAGAATCACGTCCTGCCACCAACGAAGAAATTCAAGAGACGCTGAATATGATGAGCGGCGAAGGTTGCGGATGCGGTTGCGGTGACTGCGGAGACGGTTGCGGAGATGGTTGCGGCAGCCACGACGAAAGTTGCGGATGCGGACATTGCCACTAATCGACAAACTTATATCTTTAAATTGTTTCCAAGGCGTGAAGAATGCGAATGTCACGGAATAATTCTCTTATCCCGTGTTTCTCCGCAATATTCACGCCTGTTTTTTTATTCATTTTCGACAGACGGATTTTATTCTCCGGCAAAAACTTCAGTTCCCTTTTCAGTGATAGTCCACCGGCCGGCATCCTGCTTCACTACAAAATCCAGAGAGTCATTCTTCCAGACAGCTTCCGCTTTATCCAGCAACACGCCACCTTTCACGGTCGCAACAAATAATTCCGCACAGGTAGAATCTTCTGCAAAAACCACATAAGCCGCCGTTGTGTTATTGTCGGCTGTGATACCGGGCACTTTTACGCCGGCCTCAAAAGGGCGGATGCAGTCTTTCTTCAGTGCACTCCACACATAACCTGCCGAAGCGATACATCCGTGTTCGTCTTTATCGTCACCCGTTTTTTGTTCTGTCACCTTCGTTTCCTCTGTTTCCTGGTTTGTTTTAGCCCCCGGCTTACAAGCAGAAAAAGCCATTGCCATACCTACTACGGCAATCCATACATTCATTCTTTTCATATTTCTTATTTTATTATTACCGAAATGTCCTTCAGACACACTGCTATAATGCTAAGTGTGAAAGATTACTGCGTTCCGAATACATTATATTAACGTTCTTTAAAAGAGGGATTTATTTATCAAAATGAAAACAGACGGTTGAAAATCCCTGAAACGAGGCTGGAACAATAAAAATATATTCAACATATATATAATTCCATCCATTCTACTTCTCCTCCCCTTTTGAGTACTTTGAAAGCAGCATAATTTTCTATTCTTTTTCTACTCTGCAAACAAAATGAAGTATCGCTTTTAGAACTTGAACTCAGAACACAATAATAAGTTGCACCCGCTTATGTCCCCATTCTCTCACTCCTTTTTCTTACGCACTTCAGTTATATCATTCATTCACAGCGCAATATCCGTTTATCGGCTTATAAACAGGTTGTTTGTGAAAGTGCCTCATATTCCGGCCTCTCCTTCCCGGACAAGCACCGTTAATGGGAAAACGACGCAAAAAAACATGCGTTTGATTTTGCAGAGAATCACATCAATTCCGGTTGACCATGAAGTACTCCGTTAGCATACAATGCTTCTGTTCCTTCTTTTACTGACGAAAGTAAGATGTCCGTTAACCACCTCCGTGGTTAACCTTAACCACAGGGGTGACTAAGTCTAACCACGACCGTGAGCAGACTTAACCACGACCGTGGTTAAGCAATCACGAAATGATTTATCTCTAAAAAGCTCCTTCCATTCAGAATTACGAAGATATATGGCATACTAATTTTCTACTGGGCCTACATCTTGATGAAGTTTGCAAGCCGAAAACAAGGACAAGCGGATAAGTTCCAACAGAACTATGTTTTTCAATAAAATTTAGATTAACACCGCAAATATACAATATTTTTAAAATAACAAGCGAGAGGACGCGGTGATTTTTATAAAAAATATCATTTTTATAAAATATCACACAATAAACACAGGCAATAGAATGCTATTCAGTACATCTGAATAACCTTTTATACTCCAATCTTACTGCAATTTTAAGGTGAAGCACTATAAAATCGGGTAGAATATAAGAACCTTAACTGAACATTTCACCCCTCTTTTAAGTCATGCCAGGCTGTTAATCATACTATTTTTCCTCACCAATCCTAAAAAACATAGTTCTGTTGGAACTTATTCCATTCATGGATTCACATGTTTTTCACAAACAATTAAATAATAGTAATATGTTAAAACATCTCAAATCAGTCGGTATGTTACTATTCCTCTCAACTATCAGTGGAGGAGCAGTTTACGCATCATCCGGGGAAAGAGTGACGGGTATTGACGCTGTCCAGCAAAACGGCACATGCACCGGAGTTGTAAAAGACGGAACAGGTGAAACCGTTATCGGTGCATCTGTGGTAGTAAAAGGAAGTACCAACGGTACCATCACAGGTATAGATGGAGACTTTACCTTGAACAACGTTCCCAAAGGAAGTACATTGGTGATTTCTTTTGTGGGATATGAAACGATGGAAGTAAAGTGGACAGGAACTCCCTTGAACATCATCTTGAAAGACGACACACAAATGTTGGATGAAGTCGTTGTAGTAGGTTATGGTACGCAGAAAAAAGTAAATGTAACCGGTGCCGTGAGTATGGTCGACTCCAAAGTGCTGGAATCACGCCCCGTACAGAATGTGGCACAAGCCTTGCAAGGTCAGATTCCGGGATTGAATATGTCAGTGGGCAACAGCGGTGGTGCATTGGATGCTTCTCTTAATATCAACATCCGTGGTGCAGGTACCATCGGTGACGGCTCCAGTGGCAATCCCTTGATTTTGATTGACGGAATCGAAGGCGATATGAATACGGTAAACCCTAATGATATTGCCAATGTGTCAGTACTGAAAGATGCCGCCTCTTCTTCTATTTACGGTGCACGTGCTGCATTCGGTGTTATTCTAATTACCACCAAGAACGGTAATAGCGGAAAAACAAGAGTCAACTATTCAGGTAATCTCCGTTTTTCGGATGCTATCCAAAAACCTAATATGACCAACTCATTGGATTTTGCAACTTATTTCAATGAGGCTCAGCGCAATGCTTACGGTACTGTCATCTTCGATGAAGACGATATGAACCGCATCAAGACATACATGAGCGGCGGATACACCGACCCCACCAAACCGGAATATTACGGTACGGTAGCCGGTACCAACGGACGTTGGCAGAACTACGGAGGTGCATTTGCCAATACCAACTGGTTTGATGAATTCTATGACAGTTGGGTGCCTTCACAAGAACACAATTTAAGTATCAATGGCGGTAACGACAAAATCACCTATTTGCTAAGCGGTAGCTTCCTTGACCAAAAGGGTCTGTTACGTCACGGTAGCGACAAGTTCCAGCGTTATACACTGAACGGAAAAATATCCGTGAAACTTGCCGATTGGATTACCATGAATTATAATAACAAATGGACACGCGAGAACTATGACCGTCCGACTTACATGACAGGACTGTTCTTCCACAACATCGCACGCCGCTGGCCGACCTGTCCGGTAGTCGATCCCAACGGACACTGGTCTGCCGATATGGAAATCATACAAATGGAAGAAGGTGGAAAACAAACCAGTGAAAAGAACTGGATAACCAATCAGATTCAATTCGTATTCGAGCCCATCAAGGACTGGCACATCAACGTAGAAGGCAGCTTGCGCCAATACAATGAAAAATACCATTGGGCTGTATTGCCAATCTACGGTTACGATACCGACAATAACCCTTATGCACTGTCTTGGAACGGAGGTGCTGCCGGCTATTCGGAAGTACAAGACTACCGCGCCAGCGAAGACTACTTCTCAACCAATATTTTCAGTGATTATTCCAAAACCATAGGCG